>ENA-ORDI01000693-ORDI01000693.1-marine-metagenome-genome-assembly--contig:-NODE-693-length-21385-cov-10.325418_pt1 | contig 21385 bp, 25 predicted proteins | sample MGYA00248628_ERZ508525 | MGnify/ENA primary metagenome ERZ508525 (study PRJEB26195, sample SAMN05422138) | marine metagenome | isolation source: East of Porto Seguro, South Atlantic Ocean | place... | reverse complement strand
TTGCAGATGGTTGGATGACTGATATAGGAACGTACCTTGGAAGACCAGTAGACGTTCAACAATATGTTGATGGATCATTACTAGTTTCGGATGATAAAGCTGGTGTTGTCTATCGTATTTCATATTCAGGAACATAAAATTACTTAAATAAAATGGACCGGTTAACCGCCGGTCCATTTTCAGTGTTTTAAAGTTTAAAAATAATCATGCTCAAAAAATTGGTAATATTTTTAATTCTTGCTCTTATTTTGGGCTTGGTTGTTTTTTTTGTATTTAAAAAGCAAGAAACAGTTATCAAAGAAATTTCAACAGTTGAAGTTAATCCTGATAAAAAAATTTGTGATGGGAAAGGGAATTGTATTACAGAGGCAGAATATAATGCCTACTTAAATTCACCAGATTACCTTTGTAAATATTATCAAAAATCTATTTGGAAAGAATCTGAAAGAGAATATGGAAAAAAACAATATAGATATACCGAGGAAAAATTAAAAAAAATTAAAGCTCTTAAAGAAGAGGGAAAAGCCCTGTGTGATGCTGGTAAATTTAAAGAAGGCGAAAATAAATTAATTGAAGCAATTACAATTATAAGTTTTACTATGTTAAAATGAGTACAAAATTCTGTAAAGTCTTTATTGTTTTAATAATTACATGTTTTATTCCTAATATTTCATTTTCAGGAGATTTAATATTAGGTAAAGAGATAGCTACTACCATTTGCTCTACATGTCACGGGATAGATGGAAAGGCAACTACTGGAGGCAATTCAGCCATAACACCAAATATAACAGCGCAGCAAAAAGATTATTTAATTGCAAAGTTAAAGGATTATAAATCTCTTAAAATTGATCATCCTCAAATGAGCTTAATAGCCCAAATGCTTAATGATGAAGATATAGAAAATGTTTCTGAATGGTATTCAAGTATTATAGTAGAAATAAAATTACCAGAATAACTGTGATATACAATTTAAAGTAGTGTAAATAAAAAAAAATATTTTATTGAATCAATTCACTTTATTTTTACATTTTCCAGTTTCAAAAAATTCATCAATATTATCTAGCGCTAGATTTGCCATTGCAATACGAGTTTCTTTAGTAGCACTTCCAAGATGAGGTAAAATAAAAACATCTTTTATATTTAAATATCCAGGATTGAGATTTGGTTCACCTTTATAAACGTCTAAACCTAAGGCATAAATTTTTCTTCTATTTAAAGCATCTATCATTGCTTCATCATCAATCATATCACCTCTTGCACTATTTGTTATGATTGCACCAGTTGGAAAATATTTTAAAGTTTCTGCATTAATTATATTCTCTGTTTCCTTTGTTGCTGGACAGTTAATTGAAAGAACATCTGAAATAGAAAACAAACTTTTAATGTTATCATGATAAATTGCTCCTATTTCAAGTTCAGAACTTAATTTAGATCGATTGTGATAATGAATGATCATGCCAAATGCTCTTGCAAGTTTTGCAACGGTTCTTCCAATTTTTCCCATTCCCAAAATTCCGAGTCTTGCACCAGTTAATTGCTTACCAATTAAAAAATCTACAGACCATTTCCATTTACTATTCTTTGCATACTCCATACCTTCGGATGCTCTTCTTGCAGCACCAAGAATTAATAACATTGCAATTTCTGCTGTAGCATCAGTTAAGACATCAGGAGTATTAGTAATAGTTATGCCTCTTTTTTTTGCTGCCTCTAAATCAATATTTCCAAAACCCACTGCAAAATTTGAAATAATTTTTATAGTATCAGGTAATTTATTAATTGTTTCTTCGTTCATTTTATCTGTAATTGATGTTAAAATTCCATCACATCCTTTACTTAATTCAATTAATTTTGTTTGAGAGTATATTTCATCATTAACATTTAATTTTGCATCAAAAATAGTTGAAGCTTTCCCCTCACCTGATCTTAATAATCTACGAGTAATTAAAATTTTTTTCATAATTAATTTTAATTTATTAAACTATATTTTCGATACAGACTGCTATTCCCATGCCTCCACCTACGCATAAAGTTGCTAAACCTTTTTTAACTTTTCTTTTTTGCATTTCATGAATTAATGTAACTAATATTCTTGCTCCAGAGGCTCCTATAGGATGGCCAAGTGCAATTGCACCTCCATTTACATTTAAATTATTAGTTTCCCAGCCTAATACTTTGTTAACTGCAATTGATTGGGCAGCAAATGCCTCGTTTGACTCTATTAATTCTAATTCTTTTATATCCCAGCCAGCTTTTTTAAGTGCAAGTTTAGATGCTGGAATTGGTCCCGTTCCCATAATTGAAGGATCTACCCCACATTGTGCCCAGGAAACTATTTTAGCTAATGGTTTAATTTTTTTTTTTTTAACATTTTCAAATGCCATTAAGCAAACGGCAGCTGCTCCATCATTAATACCTGATGAATTACCAGGAGTAACAGTTCCATCTTTTTTAAATACTGTTTTTAATTCTGATAACTTTTCAATTGAAGTATTTTCTCTTGGATGTTCGTCTTGTTTAAAATAAATATTATTATTTATTTCTACAGGAACTATTTCGTTAATAAATTTTTTCTCTTTTGTTGCTTTAATAGCTTTTTTTTGCGAATTTAATGCAAATTTATCTTGATCTTGTCTTTTTATATTAAATTTTTTTGCAACATTTTCAGCCGTCATACCCATATGATATTCATTATAAACATCCCACAATCCATCAATAATTATTGTATCTTTTATTTTATCTTCATTTACTTTTTCGCCTTTACGAAGTTTAATATAATGTGGGGCATTGCTCATGCTTTCTTGCCCACCCGCAATAATCATATTACCGTCTCCACATCTTATTGAGTTATAAGCTAATGCAACAGAAGCAAGTCCCGAACCACAAACTTGATTAATAGTAGTGTTAGTTGTTGTGTTTGGCAGTCCTGCATAAATAGAAGCTTGTCTTGCTGGATTTTGTCCAACCCCAGCGCTCAAAACTTGACCCATATACACCATATCAACTTCTTCTTTTTTAAGTTCAGAATTTTCAATACATTTTTTTATGACAGTAGATCCAAGCTCTGGTGCTGTTTTCGAAGAAAGTGATCCATTGAATGAACCAATTGCTGTTCTAAAAGCACTTGTTATAATTACATCGTCATTTTCCATAATTATTTTTCTCCTTAATATAAAACTTTTGGTTTAGGGCCACCTGTATACCAATCCAACAATTCTACTGTGTGTAAAATTGGAATATTAGTACCACTAGATATTTGAGTAATACAACCAATATTTCCTGTTGAAATAATTTGAGGGTTCAAACTTTCAATATTTTTAACTTTATCTTTTAATAATTGTTTAGCTATCTCACTTTGTAAAATATTGTAAGTACCTGCTGATCCGCAGCAAAGATGTCCTTCAGGAATTTCCAATATTTCGTTTTTTGTTTTAGAAAGTAATTCTATTGGCTGGGCATGAACTTTTTGACCATGCTGCATAGAACATGCAGAATGGTAAGCAATTCGATATTTTTTTTCCTTTTTTTGTATTTTTAGATTTAAATTTTCTAATAAATACTCCGAAACATCTTTGGTTAATTCTGAAATTTTTTTGGCTTTTTTTTTCAATTCTTTGTCATTTCTAAAAATAAATCCATAATCTTTTAAAGTTGTTCCACAGCCTGAAGTGTTAGATAAAATAGCGTCTAGATTGCCTTTTAAATACTCATCATACCAAATATTTATATTATTTATAAAATACTTATTAGCATCTTCATTTTTTCCAAGATGATGACTTAAAGATCCACAGCATCTAATTTTTTTTGGCGTAACAACTTCTACTCCATGTCTATTTAATATTCTTATAGTTGCTTCATTTATTTGTGGAGAAATTTCTTTTTGAACACATCCAGTTAACAAAGCAATTCTTGCTACTTTTTTTTTGGTTTTCGCCTTATAAACTTCTTTAGATTTTAAAGTTTTTTTAGGGAAAGATGTTGGCATTAAGTTCATCATATCTTTTATTTTACTTGGAAAAAGAAAACTAAAAGGTTTACCAATTTTTACAAAAATACTTGCCAGCCTAAAATATTTTGTATTTGGTAAAACCAATGATAGAAAATTCCTTAATAATCTATCGAAAAAAGGCCTTTGAAAATTTTGTTCAATATATTTTCTACCATGATCGATTAGATGCATGTAGTTTACTTCTGCTGGGCAAGTGGTCATACACCCATAACATGAAAGACATCTATCTATATGTTTTACAACATTTGCTGTGGGTTTTTTTTCATTTTCTAACATGTCTTGTATTAAATAAATTCTTCCTCTAGGACCGTCTAGTTCATCACCAAAAATTCTGTAAGTTGGACAAGTAGTATTGCACATTCCGCAATGTACACATTTTTTAATTATTTTTTCTGTTGATTGGTTATCTTTATCTTTTAATTGTTTTTCTGAAAAATTTGTTTGCATTATATTTCTCTATACATTTTGCCTGGATTAAAAATTCTTTTTGGATCAAAACTTTCTTTAATTTTTTTTGAAATAAAGAGTCTATTTTCATTAATTGTAAATAAACTTTCATGAAAACTAAAATTTTCTGATCTTTTTATAACTGCTAAGTAACCATCAATTTCTAATATAAATTTTTTAATTTCTTTAATCTTCATTTCATCTTTATCTGCAACTTCAATCCAAAATAATGAACCAGACCAATCTATATAATATTTGTATTTATTTTTTAGGTATTTCATCAATTTTTTGTTATTTGAAAGCGGCACAACCGCTCTTAGGATATTGTTTTTAGTATTTTTAAATAATTCAAGATTATTAACCTTTTGCCAGAACAATATAGATTGATGAATATCTAAAGTTGAGGTTTTTAGTTTGTTCAGTTCTAACTCTTTAGCTAAATTTTTTTTTCTCTCTTCAATAGATTTTTGATCTCCTTCTAATCTAAAGGCTAAAAATGAACCTTCATGTTTTAAATCATTAAATTTAAATATTTGATATTTATTTAATTCAAACTTTTTATTTTTAGGCTCATCTGGAATGTATACAGAGCCTGAAATTTCATCACTTGAACTTAAAATTTTATCAAATAATTTTGATACTTGATTTGTATCCTCAGTATGAATAGCAACAGTAGATTGTGAAGGTTTTTTTGGTGATACTTTCAAAGTTATTTCGGTTAAGACAACTAGTGTTCCAAAAGATCCTGTGACAACTTTAGATAAATCATATCCTGTAACATTTTTAACAACTATACCACCCGATTTAATTATATCTCCTTTTCCATTTACACCTCTAAAACCTAATATATGATCTCTTACACTTCCTAACTTAAATCTTCTTGATCCTGCAAAATTGCAAGAAACATAACCTCCTATTGTGCCTTTATTCGATTTACCGTTTTGAATAAAACCAAAATCAATTGGTTCAAAAGCAAGTTGTTGATTATTTTTATCTAAAGTTTCTTCAATTAAGCTTAAAGGAGTCCCTGCCTTAACTTTTATGTAAAGCTCCTCAGGAAGATATTCTACAATTCCAGATAAATTAGAAATATCTAAAGTTTTTGCTGTTTGTAAATTATATCCAATGAATTTTTTAGAATTAGAACCTATAATTTTTATTGGTAAATTTTTTTTGTAAGTCTGCCTAATGATTTCTGAAACATTTTGTTCATCATCAGGCTTTAATACATCAGAATCTAGGGAGATCTGGAAATTTTTCTTCGCCTCGATGGACATAAACCCTTCCTTCCTCTGCACATTTTCTAAGTATTGGATAAACCTTACCTGGATTCAACAAGTTTTTTTGATCTAAGGATTTTTTGATGCTAAGTTGTTGTTGAATATCGTTATCATTAAACATCTCACACATAAGTTCACGTTTTTCAATTCCTACTCCATGCTCTCCTGTAAGAACTCCACCTAATTTTACACAAAGTTTTAAAATTTCAGCACCTAGTTCTTCAGTTCTCTTAAATTGATCTTTGTTTCCACCATCAAAAACTATAATTGGATGTAAATTTCCATCTCCAGCATGAAATGCATTAACAACTTTTAAATTATATTTTTTTGATAGTTTTTTAATTTCTTTTAATGCAACAGCCAATTTACCTCTTGGTATTGAACCATCCATACAATAATAATCTGGCGCCATTGCACCACATGCCGGAAATGCTGCTTTTCTTCCAGACCAAAAAGCCAATCTTTCTTTTTCATTTTTGCTCAATTTAAGACTATTTGAATTATTTTTTTTAGCTATATCTCCAACCTGTTTTAGTAAATTATCAACTTCTGATTTTGTTCCATCAAGCTCAACAATCATTAATGCTTCAGCATCTCTTGGATAACCGGCTTTGGCAAAATTATCTGTAGCTACAATTAAAGCTTTGTCCATTATTTCCATTCCCGCTGGGATTATTCCACTTGATATAATATCTGAAACACAATTACCCCCATCTTCAATGGTTGAAAAACCAATTAATGCTGCTCTGACAGATTGTGTTTTTTTTAAAATTTTTACAGTGACTTCAGTTATCACTCCCAATAAACCCTCTGAACCACATATTAATCCCATTATATCATAACCTTCTTGATCTAAAGTTTTGCCACCTACTCTGCAAATAGTTCCATCCATAATTACCATTTCAATACCTAAAATATTATTCGTTGTAGTTCCATATTTTAGAGAATGTATTCCTCCAGAGTTTTCTGCAACATTGCCACCAATTGAGCATGCGAGCTGGCTCGAAGGATCTGGAGCATAATAAAATCCTTTGTGCTGTACTGCATGAGTAATACTTAAATTAGTGACTCCCGATTGAGCCACAACGCATTTATTATCAAAATCAATTTCTAATATTTTATTGAATTTTCCTAAACCCAACGTTATTGCGTCCTGCAGAGGAAGAGCTCCACCAGAAAGACCTGTTCCAGCACCTCTTGGAATTATTTTTATATTTTCGTCATTACAAAATTTTAAAATTTTACTAACCTCTTCAGTATTTTCTGGAAGAACTACAGCTAATGGAGTTTGTTTATATGCGGCCAACCCGTCTGTTTCATAAGGTTTTATTTCTGACTGGTGGCTTAAAATATTTTCTGCATTAGTGAATTTTTTTAATTTTCCTAAAATAAATTCTTTTTTTTTAATAGTAGATCTATCTATTTTGGGTAATACTAAGTTGCTCATTAGAGTTACTATTGTAACATTTTTTTTATTTTTTCTAAAGCTATAGAAATATTTTCTTGTGAAGCAGCAAAACTAAATCTTACATGATCAACGGCTTTTTTTCCAAATGCAGCGCCAGGAACAATTGCTACACCTGCTTCATGAAGACATCTTTTTGTAAACTCTTGTCCATTCATTCCTGTTCCTATTACTTTTGGGAAAACATAAAATCCTCCACCTGGCAAACTGCATTCAATACCATTAATATTATTTAATCCATCAAAAATTAATTTTCTTCTTTTTGTAAATTTTTCCATCATTAAGTCTATTGAGTCGTCAGAACCTTCTAATGCAGCAATTGCTCCAAATTGAATAGCAGCATTTACACATGAGTGATTATTTACACAAAACTTAATTACGTGTTCAACAAGTTTTTCTGGCCATACTGCCCAACCCAAACGCCAGCCAGTCATGGAATATGCCTTACTCCATCCGTCAAGAACAATTAATCGATCATATAGATTTGGATAGTCAAAAAAAGTTGGCATTTTTTTTCCATCAAAAATTTGTCTGCTATAAATTTCATCACTTAAAATTGCAACATGTGGAAATTTTTTTAAACCTTCTGAAAGTTGGTCTATTATTCTTTTATCTGTAAAAGAACCTGTTGGATTATTTGGATTATTCAAAATTAATAAACGGGTATTTTCATTAATTAAAGATAATATTTTTTCTGGATTAATTGAAAAATCTTTATTTTCAAGCATGTTAATTGGAACTGCTTTTGCTCCAGTATAATTAATCATAGACTCATAAATAGGAAAACCTGGATCTGGATAAATTATTTCTGCGCCTGGTTCTCCAAATAATGTTATTGCATAATACATTGTTGGTTTACCACCTGGCATAATAATTACCCTTTCAGGATCAATGTCAGCATTATAAAGATTTTTTATTTTTTTAGTTACTGCTGTTCTACATTCTATAGTTCCGTTGGGTAAAACATATCCATGGTGACCATCATTTAATGCTTTTATAGTTGCATCTACAATATGTTTCGACGTTTTAAAATCAGGCTGTCCAAGACTTAAATGGATTATTTCTTTTCCTTCAGATTCAAGTTTTTTTGCTTCTGCCAAAATTTTAAAAGCAGACTCGGTTCCTAACCTTTTCAGATTATTTGCTAACTTCATTCAAATTTATTTTCTATAGATTAATTTTGAAAAATTTAGTTCTTTTATATTTTTACAACCCATTAGAACCATGTCTCTATATATCTCTTCGCGCATATTACTAAGCATCTTTTCTACCCCTTCTTGGCCACCTGCACTTAAACTAAATAAAAATCCCTTACCAATACTACAAGCTTTTGCACCTGCGGCGATTGCTTTTAATACATGTGTTCCTCTTCTAATTCCCCCATCCAAAATAATTTCAATTTTATCTCCTACTGCATCGGATATGGCTTTTACCTGATCAAAAGGAGCTCTTGAACCATCTAATTGCCTTCCTCCATGATTTGAAATAATTATTGCTGAACATCCAATATCAATCGCTTTTTTTGCATCCTCAACAGACATCACACCTTTAAGAGCAAAAGGACCTCCCCATTTTTGTACACAATACTCTGCATCTTTCCATTCCATAGATGGATCAAATTGTTCATTAATATATTGGATAACAGATTTGTCTATTGAAGTACCTTTGTCTGTCATATGAACAACATTGGCTAATTCAATTTTTTTTCTTAATAAATAATTTAGACTCCAATTAGGATGCATTGCAAAACTTAATAGACTTTTTAAGGTTAGCCTTGGTGGAGTACTGAAACCTGTTCTATAATCTCTTTCTCTATTTCCCGCAACTACAGTATCAACAGTTAAACACATTGCATGAAAACCAGTTCTTTTACATCTCTCAATTAAATTTTCAGTTAAACTTCTATCCTTATGAATATAAAGTTGGAACATTTTTGGACCTCCGGTGAGATTTCCAATTGTTTCTATGCTCGTTGTTGCCATCGTTGATAAACTGAACATAGTACCTATTTTTTCTGCTGCTTTAGCCGAGGCTTTTTCTCCATCATGATGATAAAGTCTATGCATTGCAGTTGGAGATAAAAAAAGTGGAAAATCAATTTTTTTTCCTAATACTTCAACTGATAAATCTACTTCTTTTACGTTAGTTAAAACATTTGGAACAAGATCACACTCATTGAAAGCATCAGTATTTCTATTTAGGGTTATTTCATCATCCGAACCTCCATCAATATAATGAAATATAGGTGAAGGTAATTTTTTTTTTGCTAATTTTTTAAAGTCATCGAAATTATAACAATCCCTTAAATTCATAATATTTTATATTAAAATTTTTTAAGGAAATTAAAGGTGTAACTATTAGCCCCAGGGTTTTTATCACTTAAGCTTGCATTTGATATATGATTGTAAGAAAAACCTAGTTCACTATTAGAAAATAAATCTAAAGACAGTTGCAATTCACTTTTAAACTCTAAAACATGACCTAAATCTTTTCCATCACCCTCCCCGTATAATCCTGGAGAAAAACTTGGGGTTATATTCAAGTTACCAATGCTATACTGAGCTTGAACACCAGTGTAGACGTATCCAGCCTTGTTTTCCGTTATCATAAAACCTGTTATTGGAGATAAGGTGCCTAAAAAGCTATTTCTTGTTAAATTTTCATTTTGGTGCTGCATTCCAAATAATCCTGCCCTTTGACCATCATCGCTAAAATCAAACATGCCTGTATAAAAATTGATTTCATGCTCGTTAAAAGCGTTATTATTTTCTTCACTATTAACAGGTAATATTAAAGCAAATACAGCAATTAATGTAAAAATTATTCTAAATTTTTTCATTTATCTTTAAATTAAAGTTAATCTATTTAATTAATCTTAATTAATAAACACTTTTCTAAAAATTAATATGCCTCCAAAAACGAATAAAAACAAAGGAAATAACCACAACAGATAAGTCTTTTGATTTATCTCTGTATCATAAGATATCCATTCGCCATATTGATTTTTAAGATATTCATAAATTTGTTTTTCAGAGTTTCCTTCTTCAATTTTTTTTTTTATGAGTAATTTCATACTTATAGCAAAATCTGATTGAGAATCATAAACCGACTGTCCTTGACAAATTAAGCATCTTAAATTTTTAGAAATTTTATTCACCAAAACATTATTATTATTTGCAATTAAATCTCCCTGATAAAAAAAAGTAGATAAAATAATTAGAAATATAAATTTCTTAAGTTTCATGAGTTTACTATTTGTTCAATCTCTCTTAAATTTTTATTAGTTAGTGGTCCAATAAATTTTTTAATAATTTTTTGATCTTTATTTATTATAATTGTTTCTGGTATACCGTATGCACCAAGCTCAATAGATATGGTGCCATCTGGATCTATTAATATTGTTGAGAATGGGTTACCAAAATCATTAATAAATTTTTTTGCATTATTAGATCTGTCTCTATAATTTAATCCAATTAAATTTATCTTAGAATTTTTGCTCAAATGCATAAGAAAAGGATGTTCCTTCCTACATGGAATGCACCAGGATGCCCAAATATTAATTATTGTAAATTTATTATTTGAAATTAAATCACTAAAATTTGTTTCTACTTCTGAAAATAAATCTTTACTAGAAAATTGAACTAAATTCTTATTATTTAGTTCATTAGGAGTATATGTTTTGGCTTTATAGAGACCCTTATAAAACAAGGTAAAAATAATAATAATAATAAAAATTATTGTCAGATAAATAATATTTTTTTTCATTTTATTTTCTTAACAAAACTTATTAAGCCTCCAAAAGCTACAAATGATATAGATATCCATATCCATAACATGAAAGGTTTATTTTGATATCTAACATTAAAGTAATCTTCCCCCTTTAATAAACTCATAACTAAAAATTTATCAGTGAAAATTGATGATTTTATATCTGCTTCGCTTGTAAAAATAGCTGGTTGATTATAAATTCTAATTTCTGGATTTAAAGTTATTATATTTTTTTTTTCATCTTCAATCTCAAAACTTGCTATGATCGACTCATAGTTTTGTTCTTTATAAATTTCTATTTTTTTAAATTTAATTAACCCTTTGTTAAACTTAATTTCATCACCAATTTTCATGTTAGCAGAAATTTCATTTGAAAATATTCCATTAAATAAAATACTTAAAATAAAAATACTAAAACCAAAATGAGAAATATTTTGAGAAAGTTTAGAATCTTTTCTTAAAAAATCTCTTAAGGTATTAAAAAATAGATAAAAAGCTGCAGCAATTAAAACTGTTGTAAATAAATATTGTGAACTTGTTTTATTAATTATTAAATAAGCAATTAAAAAAGAAATTACCAAAAATATGATTTGATATATTCTTATTTTTTTAAATTTATCTTTAATCCATTTTATTTTAGGTCCAATCGCCATGAATATTAAAAAAGGAATTAAAAATGGAACTAGTAATTTATAATAAAATGGTGGACCAACAGAAATTTTTTCTTCTATCAAAACTTCTAAAAAAATTGGATAGGTCGTTCCAATTAGAATAACCGATAAAAAATACATCATAAACCAATTATTGATTAATATTGATGTTTCTTTACTTAGCCAAAAAATTTTTTTTTGTGAATCATTTTCTTTTATTTGATAAAAAAAGAATATTAGTACTGATAAAAATATTAATACAAATAAAAATATTAAAATAAATATTCCTCTTTTTGGATCATTTGCAAAAGTATGTACAGAATTTAAAATTCCTGATCTAACTAAAAAAGTTCCACTCATACTTAATGTAAATGTTGCAATGGATAATATTAATGTCCAGGATTTAAGTATAAGTCTTTTTTCTAAAACAATGATAGCATGCAACAAAGCTGTTAAACACAGCCATGGCATAAGTGATACATTTTCAACAGGATCCCAAAACCAAAATCCTCCCCAGCCAAGTTCGTAATAAGCCCAAATAGCGCCAAGCATAATTCCTAAAGTTAAAAAAATCCATGAAACTAAAATCCATTTCTTAATATGCTTGGCCCAATTTCTATTGATATTTTTTTGAACCAAAGCAGCAAGAGATGAAGAAAAAATTATTGAAGAGCCAACATAACCTAAATATAAAATTGGTGGATGAATTGCTAAAGCTGGATCTTGTAAAATAGGATTTAAACCTAAACCTTCTTTAGGTACTGGAAATAAATTACTAAATGGATTTGAAGTAAACAATAAAAATAAAAAAAAACCTGAAATAATAATTTGTTGGAAAAAAAGAGTTAAAAGTCTATACTTTTTTGGTTGGTTTTTTGAACTAACTAAAAACAAAAATATAAAAAGTGTTAAAACAAGTAACCAAAGTAATAAACTTCCTTCATGATTTCCCCATGTTCCAGAAATTTTATAAAATATAGGCTTAGTTGTGTGAGAGTTATTATAAACAGTTTCATTAGAAAAATCAGAAATTATAAAAGAATAAATTAAACAAAAAAAACTTAAGACAACTGAAAATAATTGAAGAAAAGAAATTGAATAAATATTTTTTTGTAAAATATTATTACCATCTCTAAGACATATAAACGAATAAGATAATAGACCTAAAGATAAAATTAACCCCAAGATAAGAGAATAATATCCTAGTTGGCTGACTAACACTTACTTAATCTCCAATGCTTCTTTTACTTCTGGGGGCATATAATTTTCATCGTGTTTTGCTAATATTTTTTTTGCATTTAAAAAATTACGATCTCTTAAAAAACCTTCTGCAACTACTCCTTTTCCCTCTGCAAACAAGTTAGGAACAGCTCCTGAAAAACTGACATTAATTTCATGTTTAAAATCAGTTATAATAAAACTAATTTGATTTGAACTTGTTTGAATTGAACCTTCTTTTACCATACCTCCAACTCTTACTTTTTTTTTATCTAATTCAGCAAGGTTTTTTATTTCAGTTGGTGAAACAAAATAAACAACATTTTCTTCCAAAGATTTTAAAACTAGAAAAATAGTTAAAATAATTGTTAAAAAAATAAACGATAAAAACAGTATTCTTAACTTAACTTTTTTACCATACATGAATTATAAAATTAAATTTTAGAGATAGAAGTATATGCTAGTATTTTTCTGATTGTTTCTTGTTTTTTAGCAGATTTAATTTTTTCAGAAGTTAAACTTGCAAACTTAGAGTTAAATTTCGATTGTTCTTTAACCAGCTGCACTTTAATTACTAAATATAAAACTGCAAAACCGATCAATGTAAAAGAAAACGCGGACCATATATATATCCCATATCCATTCATTGAAATAATTTCATTAATCATAATCTATCAAGTCCTTTATTCTTAATTTTTATCAGTTCTGTATTATATTTCATCAAAAATATCAAAATAGAAAATAGAGCAAATGCCGCAGTCATTATTAACAAAGGAATAAGCATCGAGGTATGAATTGATGTTTCAGAAATCAATTTTACAGAAGAAGGCTGATGTAATGTTGTCCACCAATCCACTGAAAATTTAATTATTGGTACATTAATAAACCCTAAAATTGCAATGATAGAGGTAATTTTATTAGCCTGATTTTTCTCTTCGTAAATTCGCCAAGCCAAAATATACATCAAATAAAATAGTGCTAAAATTAGCATTGAAGTAATTCTTGCGTCCCATACCCACCATGTCCCCCAGGTTGGTTTACCCCATATAGATCCGGTAACCAAAGCGATAATATTAAAAACTAAACCAGATGGTGCTAAACTTTTTGCAATTAATGGAAAATTTTTATTTTTAAATACTAAGATCCCAAATGATAAAATTGAAATTATCGAGAATATACTAAGTGATATCCACGCAGATGGAACATGCACATACATAATTCTAACAGAATGACTTTGTATATAATCTTCAGGTGACAAAACTAAAGCTTCAACTAAACCAATACTCAAAACTAAAATAAAAATAAAAAAAACATATTTAGGTGCTTTAGAAGTTATTGAGAATATTTTATTTGGCTCAAAATAATCAAACATATATATAATTGAAATATATATATTAAATTTAATCAATTTAAATTATCTATTTGATTTTTTATTGATCCTTAGAGAAAAAAATAATTAAATATAAGAAAAAATATTCTGACCAAGAATACATTGAGGGAGATAAATAAAGGAAATGGTAGTATCCTTGATCAGAATACTTTTAATCTACTTAAAAGATATGTCTAAGTTTTGAGATAATTGTGTTTAAATAATGTCTTGCTGATTAATTTGAAGGCTTAAAATAGCTGGATCCTTTTTTTCCAGAAAATATTTCATTTATCAAAGGATGTTTTATTGGTTCATTAGAGTCATCCACTAAAAGATTTTGCTGTGAAACATAAGCCTCATATGTAATATCATCATTTTCGGCTAAAAGATGATAGAATGGTTGATCCTTTCTTGGTCTTACATTTTTTGGAATTGATTGATACCATTCTTCAGAATTATTGAACTCAAAATCAACATCATAAATTACACCTCTAAAATCAAAGTGTTTGTGTTTTACAATATCGCCAATTGAGAATTTTGCTTTTTGAATAGTCACTTAATTAAATATGGATATTTAATTTAAAAAATCAATAAAAAAAATGCGATTGTTTTGTTAATCTGTTAATATATTCAAGTGAATAAATCTTTACTTAAATTTGTCACTGATTTTGGTCCACTTTTAGTTTTTTTATTGTTTTATTACAACAGTGATAAAAATTTAAAAACTGCGATTCCGCCATTTATTATTGCAACAATTCTAGCATTAATTGTCGTTTGGATATTAGAAAAAAGAATCCCGATGATTCCTTTAATCGGAGGAATTTTAATTACACTGTTTGGAGGACTTACAATATATTTTGATAATCCAATATTTATTTATATTAAACCAACAATAGTAAATATTTTATTTGGACTCACATTACTTTTTGGGAAATATTTTACTGAGGAACCAATATTAAAAAAAATTCTTGGAAAATCTTTACCTTTAACTGACGAAGGATGGAACATATTAAATAATAGATGGATGTATTTTTTCTTTATTTTAGCTTTGCTCAATGAGACTGTATGGAGAACACAATCTGAGGAATTTTGGGTTAACTTTAAAGTTTGGGGATTGTTGCCAATAACCTTTGTTTTTTCTGCATTTCAAATTTCATTAATTAATAAATACAAGAGTAATGAATAGAAATTTAAAATTAGTTGTTAATAACTCTTTTAATAGTCAGGGTAAAAAATTTTTTTTTGAAAAATATGAATTAAAAATCATACTTAATTTATATGGAAAAATGGTATCAGAAGGCTCATGGAAAGATTACGGGCTAAATATTTCAAGTAAACAAGTTGGTTTTAGTGTTTTTAAAAATTCTGCTGAAAGTGCAATGTATAAAATTTGTAAAAATTTTAAGCCACTAAATAAGAATCTTAAATATTTAATTACAGACTCCAGAGAAAAAATTCTAAAAAACTCCTACAACTTAAAAATTCTACTAAACAATATAAATTGGAAAAAATTATAGACTTTTATTATCTTCTTTGTCCAAAAAGTCTAAGAAGCATTATAAATAGATTAATAAAATCTAAGTACAAAGTTAATGCACCCATCACAGCTTTTTTACCCATTAACTCTCCACTATCAGATGCTGCATACATATTTTTAATTTTCTGAGTATCATATGCAGTTAAACCTACAAAAATTAGAACTCCAAGTATTGAAATTACAAAGTGCATCATTGAAGATTTTAAGAAAATATTAACTAAAGATGCAATAATTATTCCAATTAAACCCATCATTAAAAACGATCCAAGTTTTGTTAGATCTCTTTTAGTTGTATATCCATAAATGCTCATAGCACCAAAAGTTGCTGAAGTTATAAAAAAGACTCTAGCAACACTTGCTCCAGTATAAATTAGTAATATCCAAGATAATGATAATCCCATTAATGCTGCAAATACCCAAAATACAGTTTGTGCTTTTGATGCACTCATCTTTTTAATACCAAAACTCATATAAAAAACTATTCCAAGTGGAGCCAACATCACCACCCACTTTAAGCTTGAGAAGAATAACGCATTACCAAAATTTGTGAAACCAGCTATTGCTCCACTAGCATCTGTTACAACTGACATCTTAAATGAAATAAGTGCAATAATTCCTGTCAGTAATATTCCTGTTGCCATATAATTATAAACTTTAAGCATGTAGGCTCTTAGGCCTTCGTCCATTACTACAGTTGATTTTGTAGCTTCTCTTACTTTGTTTAAAATATTTTGCTTATTGAATTGCATGCGTCTTATATAATAGCCTTTTACTATTTGTTCAAGATACCTTAAAAAAAGCTTAATAAATATTTAATATTTAATGAATTATAAAAAATTAGGAAATACAGATCTTGTTGTAAGTACAATTTGTCTTGGAACCATGACTTGGGGTGAACAAAACACCATTAAAGAAGGATTTGAGCAAATGGACTATGCATTAGATCAAGATATAAATTTTTTTGATGCCGCTGAAATGTATCCCTCTCCTTGTAGAAAAGAAACATATGGTGAAACAGAAAAAATTATTGGACATTGGTTTAGTGAAAGAAAAAATAGAGATAAAATTATTTTAGCTTCAAAAATTTCTGGACCTGGAATGTCCTATATTCGTGGTGGAGGACTTCAGTTTTCAGAAAAGAATATCTCACTTGCAATAGAAAACAGTTTAAAAAGATTAAAAACTGATTACATCGACTTATATCAATTGCATTGGCCTGAAAGAAAAACCAATTTTTTTGGAAGGCTAGGATATGAACATAAGGAAGATTCTAATGAGTGGAATGATTTTGAAAAAATTTTAATTGTGTTAGAAAATTTTATAAAAGAAGGTAAAATCCGCTATATTGGTTTGTCAAATGAAACATCATGGGGTTTGTCAAAATTTTTAGAAGTTTCAAAGTTAAAAAAATTGCCAAAAATGATGTCAGTTCAAAATGCATACAATTTGCTTTGTAGAACCTATGAAATAGGATTAGCAGAAATTTCAATTAGAGAAAAAAGTGGATTATTAGCATACTCACCTCTTGCTGGTGGATTTTTAACAGGAAAATATCAAAATAAGAATTTGCCAGAAAATTCAAGACAGAAACTATTTGCTGAATATTATACCAGATATAGCAAATCCTATGCTGCCGAAGTTATAGAAAAGTATTTTAATATATCAAAAAAATTTGATTTAAATTTTGCTCAAATGTCTATTAAATTTTGTGAAATTCAAAAATTTATAACTTCAACAATAATTGGCGCAACCACTATGGAACAGTTGAAAATAAATATAGAAAGTGTAAATGTAACTTTAGAAAAAGAAGTAATAAAAGAAATAAACAATGTCCACTTAATACATTCAAATCCATGTCCTTAATTAAAAAGATATTTATAAATTTAATAATTTTGTTTGTCATATCGATTTCATTTCTTAATGCTGAAGAATTGAAAACTGTTGGAAAATTTAAAAATTGGGAAACTTTAGTACTAATAAATGATACTGAAAAAGTTTGTTTTGCTCAATCAAAGCCAGTTTTACAATCGCCAAAAAAAAATACGAGAGAAGCAAGATTATTTGTAAGTTTTAGACCAAATGATAAAGTTACAGATGAGATAAGTACTACTTCTGGTTACGAATATAATAATCAAAATTCGATCACAGCTAGATCTGGAAAATTCAAATACAAATTTGATATTGTACAAGATAGTTTTGCTTGGATAGCTGATAACAAATTTGAAAAAAAAATGATAAAAACTATGAAAAAAGGATCTAGAATTATGATAACCGGATATAATAAATCTGGATCTCAAACAATTGATCATTATTCATTAATGGGATTTACAAAAGCTTATTCTGCTGCAAAAAAAAATTGCACTTAATTTTTAATTCTTAAATGAAATCCAAAAAGAAAATTGTACTCGCCTACTCAGGCGGGTTAGACACCTCAATCATTTTAAAATGGCTTCAAGAAAATTATAAAGCAGAAGTAATTGCCTATACAGCTGATATAGGACAAGAAATTGATAGAAAAAAAATAATTCAAAACGCTAAAAGACTTGGTATTAAAAATATAATTATCGAAAATTTAAAAGATACTTTTGTTAAAGATTATGTTTATCCAATGATTAGGGGACATGCTTTATATGAAGGTGTCTATTTATTAGGTACATCTATTGCAAGACCACTTATTGCAAAAAGACAAATTGCTATTGCAAAAAAATTTAAAGCTTATGCAGTTTCGCATGGAGCAACTGGAAAAGGAAATGATCAAGTTAGATTTGAACTTGGGTATCATTATTTTGGACCTAAAATAAAAGTAATTGCTCCTTGGAGGATATGGAAATTAAGTTCAAGAACAGATCTAATTAAATATGCAAAAAAAAATAAGATTCCTATTCCAAAAGATAAAAAAGGTGCTCCTCCTTTTTCGGTTGATGATAATTTATTTCACACATCAACGGAAGGTAAAGTTTTAGAAAATCCAAAAAATGCAGCTCCAGAATTTATTTTTCAAAGAACAACTTCGCCTGAAAAAGCACCTAACAAACCATCCTTCGTTTCAATAAGCTTTAGAAATGGAAATCCAATAACTGTTAATGGTAAAAAATTATCTCCAGGAAATCTGTTACAAAAATTAAATATTCTTGCAGGTAAAAATGGAATTGGCAGAGTTGATCTTGTTGAGAATAGATTTATTGGAATAAAATCAAGAGGTGTTTACGAAACTCCCGGTGGAACACTATTAATGACTGCTCATAGAACAATTGAGTCTGTTACTTTAGATAAAGAGACTATGCATAAAAAAGATAATATTATGCCAATGTATGCAGAACTAATTTACAATGGTTATTGGTATTCAAAAGCAAGATTTAAACTTCAAAAAATTGTCGATCTAAAAAAAAATAAGGTAAACGGATCTGTTAAACTTAAATTATACAAAGGTAATATTACAATTGTTTCAAGACAAACAAAGAGTAAAGCTTATTCAATAAAAAAGGTGTCTTTTGAAGAAAACAAGACATTCGATAAATCAAATGTAGAAAGATTTATTAATCTTCATAAGAAAAAACTTCGCTAAAACTAACTCCGCTTCCATATTTGTGGATACAAGCCTGTATCAGGGCGGTCACCAGGCTTCAGACCTTTTTCGATCATTAAAGAACTAAAATCTGGATCCATTCCACAATTACGAAATTTAATACGTACATCATCACCCAACCACTTAGTGGTAAAAACTCTTAAGTCACGGTCATTATCTAGTTTTCCTGAACCACCATGCATTGTACGACCATTGAAGGCAATGCAATCACCTGGCTGCATGTCCCAGCTCACAACACCAAATCGCTCAGGGTCCGCATTGATGTCTGGAAATTCTTGTTCAGCTATTTTGGAGAAATCGACTTGATCTTTAGGATTACCAGTGAGATTGCCAAAATTGTACTGATTAAAAACAGATTTCAAACGGTGTGAACCAGGCACAAATGACAAACAATTTTTTTGTTTAACGGGTACTAAAGGCATCCAAAGTGTACAAGCATCATACCCTTCGATTGACCAATAAGGTTCATCCTGATGCCACGGAGATTCAAACTTAGTACCAGGTGATCTCACGAATATGGCATCGAAAAAAAAATTAATAGCTTTAGCATTCATCAACTGACCACAAATCTGAGCAGCTGGAGAATTAAAAATAAACTTTTTATATTCTTCAATTTCTCGCCAAGCTAAGGTGTCATAAAGCATGGTACGTCCCGAAGCATCTTTATTCCATATACGCGAACGCTCTGTGGGAGATTCACAATTAGCATCAAGTCCTTTATTTAATATCTCAATCCAGTCCTTATCAAACATACCCGATAACTTCAGAACACCGTCACGATGATAAGTTTCAACTTCATTGGGCGTGATGGTTCTCAATAAGTCAGTGTTCATGTAGTTTTAATTTTACTTGGCTTTTTTAAAACACTCAATAGTATTTTTAATTATTCAATCAACAGGCTTCAGCTTTGGATTAATATTTATATCCACTTTTTTGATTGAGTTGCCCCGCCTAATCTCATCATAGAAAACAATTTGTGTCGGCATTTTGCCGTTGTTGCGTGCTTTGTACTTACTAATAAAACTACGATATATACCATGTTTAAAATATATTGCTTTTGGTTTGAAAAAAATTGGAGATTTTAAGATTTCCACTTTCTTGATACCGTCTACCCATGCATCCATCCTTTTATTTTTAAAATCTAAACAAAAAGAAATATCCGTCCAAACTTCTTTCATGTCTTCTAAGGACTTTAATTTATAATATCTTGACACGTCAATAACGTTTGTTGCCGAACCACTAAGTTCGTGCCAATTAAAATACAAATATCCTTCGCGTGCATCAATTTGAATTAAAGGTGGAAAAGAGGCTAGACCACCAGCTGTGCCCGTTGGGCCACCATGTTGATGAACTTGGCCCAAGGAAGTATTGGTTGGATGTGTATCGATAAAATCTTTGGACAACATTAAACTATATCCATAACATTGATTTTTCTTAATAGGTTGCCGTGGCCTTGTTGAAAACTCAACTCTTTCTCGATTGGTGTCGCAGTCGCTCCAACTATCATCTCCAAAGCAATCACCGTCTCTAACTTCAAAACGCTGAAAGTACTTTCCAGCACGAGCTTTTGTTTTATCTTTGATGTATTGAAAGTTGTGATCATTATGATCCATAAAGTTCAAATGAAACTTAAATCCACTTTTCTTGGTTTTCAAACCAAATTTACCCTCATCATTTTTAAAAGTCCCGGACATAGCCAAAGTCGGAACTAACAATAATAAGATTAATAATTTTTTCATACCTAGATATGAACGTATTTTATTGTGATCTTTTAAAACACTCAATAATATTTTTTATGAGAAGGAGCTTTCTGTTGCCAGGGGTCCTTAACCAAGCACCCCGAAACCAGAGGCGGAATAAATGAAAAAACTATCTATATACGTGTTTCTGTTTTAAAGAATTATTGTCCTATATTTTATGGGAGCAGTTGAAACTGGGTTGAAACTGAGGACATGTTAGAGAATTTTTAGGTAGATTTTTAATATGAAAACTATAAAAAGTGTGACAATACTTCACAAAGGGCCTGTAGCACAGCGGTTAGAGCAGTCACATCATA
>ENA-ORDI01000687-ORDI01000687.1-marine-metagenome-genome-assembly--contig:-NODE-687-length-21541-cov-4.814061_pt1 | contig 21541 bp, 15 predicted proteins | sample MGYA00248628_ERZ508525 | MGnify/ENA primary metagenome ERZ508525 (study PRJEB26195, sample SAMN05422138) | marine metagenome | isolation source: East of Porto Seguro, South Atlantic Ocean | place... | reverse complement strand
GTAAAAGTCACAGTCTGGGAAAATACAATACCTGCTTGCAAAAGCAGGAGAATAAAGAATAATTTTATTTTATTTTTATTAAACATCTTCTAACAATGAATTAATAAAAGATTTACACCTAAAGTCCTGCAGGACAACTATAATTATTTTCCGCATCATCCCAAAGTATTTAGTCTGGTATGTGATGGTTTTCATTTTTTAGAAAATATAATTAGAGATTAATTCCTAATACAATGATTCCATCCACCCAGCCCGTATGTCCAAGTTCCAGTTCTTCATTCGTTTTTGCATTGATGACTTCGGTAGAACGGAATCCACCACGAATATCTAAAACCCCACCAATCCTGAATCCGTAGGTTGCTTCCATCATAAAGCCGGGAGATACACCCACAATACCTGCTCCCATTTTAATTTTTCCGGGACCGGCGGGAAAGGCCATAAATCCCATGGCTGAAATCCCCGTATAGGTATCTTTCTCTGGGGGCAAATTGTGATCGAACTTGAATGTACCAATTTCAACGCCAAATCTGAATTTCATCCCCAAAACCTGCATGAGCACTGGGAATTCAACGCTACCCCGCAAATCTATATTTGAACCCCATTTTAATAAATTTTCATTTACAAACCGCGGTGATCCACCTTGCAAATCAATAGTGTAGCCCAGGTTTTCAGCTTCGTCCGATAATACTTTATTGTCTTCACTTTCATCGAATTCATCTTCGTATTCTTCATCATCTTCGTATTCTTCATCATCTTCATATTCTTCATCTTCGTACTCTTCATCGTCGAGATATTCATCATCTTCAAACTCGTCATCTTCGTATTCTTCATCATCGCCGAAGAATTCTTCCACATCTTCCACATCATCTGGATCCTGGGCGTAAAGATTGGACGTTGGTGCTAATATGACCAGGGTTAAAAGAGCCCATAGAACAATTTGGGCTGTACGAAATAGAAAAGAAATTGTTATTCTTTCCGACATGTCGAACTCCGTGCAGGATGTACCACTCCCGTAGCCATCTGCTGTTTGTTTATTTTTACTTACCTCGTGAGTATAAATACTCACTCCAAATATAAGGCAAGGGCCTCGTCGAAGGCAAATTTAAAATAAAGGATAAAAATCAATAAAAAAAGCCTCTTTTCCAAAAGCTTTTGGAATGCACGCCCGGGAGGATTCGAACCCCCAACCTTCTGGTCCGTAGCCAGACACTCTATCCAGTTGAGCTACGGGCGCATATTTTGGTGACTATTTATTGGTAACTGGTGAGTATGAATTAGATACCAATCTACCAGTTACCACTCATCATACTTACCTACGGAGTAGCGCCTAGGGAATCTGAATCCATGTTACCGGATTGATACGTCGGCGTCCTAACCCCTATAGACGAACGCACCATATGCTGGGGTGCAGGGAATCGAACCCCAACCCTCAGAACCAGAACCTGATGTCCTACCGTTAGACGACACCCCAATTCAAAAGTAACTGGTTAAAAAAGGTCGCCGAATTTAAATTAGGATTGAGTGCAGGAAGTGAAGAAAAACAAACTTTATCGTAATTCATCACCGCTGAATGTTGCTCAATTAGAAATGAAAATAGAATTAAAAATCGATTTCAACCTTATCCTTCTTTTTCTTGTTTTTGGATTGACCCAAGTCTAATTCCTTATACGAAATACCAGCCTTATCAAAATATTCCGTAATATGAACCAGAATATCTTTTTCATCTCCCGGCAAATAGCCCTGGTGGCGATATATAATTGAACCATCGGTATCCACCAGGATGGTCGTGGGCATAAGTTTCACTCTCATTTTTTTCATAACTTGGTTATTAGGATCTACGGCAACCATAAATTCAAATTTTTTAGACCGAACATAAGATTTTACTTTGCCCATACTTTTGGGTGTATCCGTATTGATGGCCAAAACTTTGAAACCGGTGTCTTTAAAATGATTATGAAATTTATTTAAATAATGCATTTGTTTTTTACACGGTTCACACCAAGTTGCCCAAAAATCAATGATCATGGGGCCATCTTTGAGAAAGTCATACAATTTAGCATATTTCCCATCCAGCATTTTTAATCGGACATTGGGTACTTTTCCCTGTCCCCATAGGATGGTCACCATTAATGGAATTAAAAATATTTTTCTGGTCATAATTCTCTCCATTTTAAATTTTCAATTTTTTTTCTTAATGACCACAAGCGTAATATCATCGTCATTCATTCGGCCTGACATCCACGAATCTCCTAAATCGATGAGAGAATCTATAATGCCTTGAGCAGATCGATCTCCATTTTCTTGAATACAATCCTGGACAGCATGGTAATCCAGCATCTCTCCTTCAGGATTTGAGCATTCGGGCAACCCATCGGAAATCAAAACAAATGCATCATTTTCTTCTAATTTGAAATTTCGCAAATCAAAATTAGTGGTTTTCATGGAACCCAGCGGCAGGCCCGGAATAAGAATTTCCTCCACGGTATTCTCTTTGTGTTTATACACATAGCCTGGCGGCATTCCCGCCGAGGTAAAGTCAAATGATCCGTTATGAATTTTAGTCATGTTCAGTGACATTCTCATGGTACCGAGATCGATGGATTTTATGGCATGATTCAATCGGCTAGTGGTATTGGTTGGCGTGTCAAAGGATGCCCCATATAGCCCGGCTTTTGTGATGGAAACCATCATGCCTGCATTGAGGCCATGTCCCGTTGCATCGCCAACAACAATGTACAAGGAACCATCATCTTGCGGAAAAAAGTCGTAATAATCACCGCCTACTTCTGTGGATGTTTTCATATGAAATGCAAAATCATAATCTGGGTGTTCCGGCGCCGTTTTTGGAATCAATGACATCTGGAAATCCCGTGCCTGTTTTAATTCCTTGATCCGTCTTGCTTCTTCCAATTCATGTTTTTGTTTTTGAACACGATGTTTAATAAAGACATAAACACCCAATATCCCTAATATTCCATAAATACCGAAAGCCCAATAACTTAAGAGTGGATGGGGAATAAAAATGATCGCGAGTACGACAGGTTGACTCCAAACACCATCGTCATTGGATCCTTGCACTTTGAATTGGTAGGATCCTCTTCCCAAATTATTATAAGAAGCAAATCGCAGGCCATCGGAATTAACCCAATCCTTGTCCAGGTTTTCCAGTTTATAGCGATATTGATTTTTTTCTGTCTTATGATAGTTCAAAGCAACAAAATCAATGGTAAAAGATTTGATCCGATGATCAATTTCAATGCTCTGGCTCAGACCCCCAAAGTGTTCTGAAACATGATCGTCAAAGGAGGTCTTTTTAATACGGGTAATCACACAGGGCGGCTGATAGTCATTGTATTGAATATTTCCAGGATTGACCACTGTGATTCCTTTGGGTCCGCCAAAAAAGAAATTTCCGTCTTCACTAATCGCATAGCTATTCCGGAAATAATCAATATTTCCAATGCCATCGGTTAAATTAAAATTCGTGAATGTTGTATTGGATTGATTAAAAAGTGAAATGCCGTTCTTGGTACTGATCCAAAGGTTATTTTCGTCATCAACTGCAATGGCAGTTATATAATTACTGGGCAGGCCATCCTGAACAAAAAAGTGGGAAAAAGTTTCATCTTCTTTATGGTAGCGATTCAAACCACCATTGGCCGTCCCAACCCAAATGACACCATTTTGATCTTGTGTTAAACAGGTAATCCTGGCAGAGGACATTCCCTCGGGAACATTTTCATCAAATACGTGGCCGACAATTTCAAACTCATTCCCCTCCCTGACACTTGGGATCAAATCAACAGGCAGGAAGTAAAGACCATCCATCTCGGTTCCTAACCAAATATTCCCATCTTTATCTTTATACATCACTCTTGGGACCAACTCCGATTTAAAATTAATAGTGGAATCATTTTCTGTATCTATAATGGTTAAACCTGATCGTGTCCCCAACCAAACCATCCCATTCTCTTCCACAAGAATATCATAAATAACATCATCAGCAATGCGCTTGTTTTCAGGAATATTTTTCAAGGATGAAAACCGGGTTATTTCTTCCGTGTTTAAGTCGATTTTTAATACACCTTCTGTAGAAGCGACCCAAAGGATTTCATCATTTATAATTTCCAAATCCATAACTTGATTTATGCCCAATGCGGATTTTTCCATTTCATAATCCCTGATCCCATCCAGAGATAACAATTCAAGTCCATGGCCCGTCCCGGCCCACAGATACCCGTCTGAAAGTGTTGCGATTGAAAAAATCTTGTCGCTTTTTAATCCCCATTCATTTTCCAGGTCATATCGGATGGATGAAAATTTTGGCTTCACAAATGAATGAAAACTGATCCCATTTTGGCGGGTCCCAATCCAGACATGGCCTGCTTTATCTTCAATGAAGGCTGAAATGTTATTATCAGCTAGAGAGTTTGGGTCCACCGGGTCGTGCTCAAAATGAGTGAAAGACGTATCCAATTCTCCAAAATAAGGATCAAGGGTAATAGATAAACAATTGATCCCCGGATAATTTTCGGTGGTAAACCATAGCTTTCCGGATTTCTCTGCTATAAGTATTTCGGTAACATTGTTTTCAATGATACTATTGGCGTAGGGTGTTTCCTGAATATTATGGAATTTATTATTTTCGGCATCAAACCGGGATAATCCATCATTTGTGGCAATCCATAATTCCTGCTTTTCATTATCCCAATTCAAATCATTGATCGTGTTTGATAGGATTGAATTGAGACCTGATTTTTTGATAAATACAGTAACAGTATTACTAGAACCGGTTGCGATTTTTCCCAAACCCTGCGTTGTCCCAATCCATAATTCCCCGCTTTTTCCCTTTGCAATGGCTGTGATTTGAGATTGAAATAATTCTGAATTTGCCTTAAACGGGACAATTTCATCTTGGGTTCTGTCGAAATAAAATAATCCAGATTCTGATCCAATCCAGATCGTTTTATCATCATCTTCATAAAGAATTTGAATCGATATATTTTTTAGCAGATCCTCCCTACCGCAATTCATACATACCGTTGTATCCTTTTTTGAATTGAGTTGAAAAATAGAATTACTGTTGAAAAGTTTAACCCAAATATTCCCGTTATGATCTTCGGCAATGGTTTCTGGATTAATGAGTGCTAATCCACTTTTTTCATCCAATTTTGCTGGGCGTATAAAAGTTCTTGTATTGGGATCGAATTTGCTGATTCCCAATTCTGAACCAATCCATATCCTATTCTCTGAATCTTCGTAGATACAAGAAATCTTATTCCCAAGGATTGAAGTTTCATCAAAGGATTTCATTTGATAGTTCAGGAATTCATATCCATTATAATAATCCAAGCCATTTTCGGTGCCAAAATAAATAAAACCATTATGATCTTCAAAAATGACCTTAACGGTACTTTCAGATAATCCGTCTTCAACAGAAATATTCCTGAAGGAAAATGGGTCAGATTGGCCCAATAAAAACTGAATTAGGACACCTGACAAAATAGATATCCTAGCAAGATAGGGTTTAAATATCAAACGTGTTAACCTTGATAATTTTGATGTTGGGTAAAAATTAGGCGACGATTACTCGCCGCCTAATTTATAGCTTGTTATCCTCGTATTCTACAACTGAAACTGAATTATTTGACCAGAATCGCTTTTTGTGTGTCCACGTGGTTTCCAGCTTGAACTTGGATAAAATACATTCCGGAAGGTTGATCTGCTGCATTCCAGTAATAAGTATGGTAGCCCGATCTTGTCATTTGTTCCGGCAAGATAACATCAACTTCTTCACCCATTGTATTAAATACCACAACCCGGGTTAACGCATCTTTAGGTAGTGCATAAGAGATGGATAATTCAGGATTAAATGGGTTCGGAAATAAACTTTGGATTTGGACAGACTCCGGCATTAGGTCTCCCTGAAATGCCTTAGATTCAGAAAACCGGACCCTGATTTCGCCTGCACTCGAACTTGCGACCACTGTATTACTAAATGAATTCGCAGATACATTCGGCACAGAAAATTCTATTTTATTCCTGGCATTTTGTCCCGTTGCATCGTACACAACAACTTTAAGTCTATCTCTAGATTCAGAAATTTTCATGGACCATCCTTCGGGCAAAGCAATGTTATTCAAATCATTTTCAGTTATTTCAAAATGGGATACTTCAAATTGGAATCCGCTAATTTCATCTGTGCTTTCAATGATGGCTCTATCTCCTTGATCCGAATGAAGAATCTCAAAAGTGCCGTCTGACGGAGGAACTGAATTTGTATTTGTTTCACCTTTCATAATCATTTGGACCAGTGCAATCACATCAATCACATTGATTTGGTTATCCCCATTCACATTGGCTGCTTCATAGCCGCAACTCTCCACATCCTCAATTGCAATAATATCAACAAGACTGAGAATGTCCATGACATTAATGATCACATTACCATTCACATCCAGGCTGCCGTCAGTATTCCCCACAACCCATACATTCGCATTATCACAAATATCGCAAGCATCGCCTAAACCATCTTCATCCACATCTTCCTGGTTGGGGTTATAGTCTTGCGGACAATTATCAACCGGATCATTCAACCCGTCATTATCCATATCAGATTCGGGTATATTTGCAATGGCAGCATCAATCGCAGCTAATAATCCCGACTCATCAAATCCAATTTCTAAATAAACAATTTCCATATTATGGTCAACCACAACATGGTGTGGTACGTATCCCTGACCATATGTATCCCAAACAACCATATCTGCGTCACCATCCAATATCGGGTAGGACGTTCCAAATGCATCCGCCCATCCCGTGCAGGAATAAGTGCCCCAATCCATGCCATAGTCTATCATCATAACAGGTGAGTTGTTACTTTGAAATACCTGCCAAATCCCTTCTTGAAGCGGAGCCTCCGCTTGACAGCTTGATCACCAAGACGTGAATAGGATTATCCAAGAAACTTTATAATTACCTCCATTAACTGCACCATTACACACATCATAATAATTGAAATTACCTTCCCCGTTTGCACAAATCGGGATGGTAAAATCAGGGGCAGTGTCGCCTATATCTAATGGCAGCGCAAATACCGTTGTTGCAAAGAATATTGAAGATAAAAGCTTTTTAAACATGACTATTTCATCTAATATGAAAGATTAAATTTAATAGGATTTTCATTAGGGATTCGATTTTAAAAAATGGCACTGTAGGAGAATTTAATGCCATCATTAAAGGGTGCAATCAGACGACATATCCCATTGCTGCAAAACAGACCGCCCTGGATGGATCCATACATAATTGAAATGCGTTGGGACGATGTCAAATTGTAGGCCAACTCGGCGGAAACCCACTTTTTTTGAATAAAAGGAGGCGGGTCTGTGGGATTTCTGTCCCCTGTAAAATATTTCAAATCACCAAATACCAATGCTTCAACTGGGTTATAATAAGGGTCAACTGTGGTAGGACCATCAAAAGCATTCGCCCAATCCTGCGTGATGGTAAAAGACCACCTCGGTGCCTTACTCAGGGTCACATAGATCATTCGATTGTACTGGGTATTCACTTTTTCCCCATTCAAACTGAACTGGGTAACATGAGTTTCAAAAGATGAATCAGGATTTTCCGGGTTGATCAATATCCAGGATGAATCAGAATTACTGTAAGAGATAGCATTCCCTTTCGAAATATTTTTCTTTGTTCTTTCCTGGTATTGAAAACCGACGCCGAGGGAATAGCCATTGTCAAATGTATAATTTAATTCCATAGGAATGGTGAATGATTTTGCTACTTGCCACATTTTAGCTTCCACACCAAAGGGAACTGAAAAACTTGTATCGATGGTCACTGTGGAATCAATAATCATGTAGCCATAAAAGTCAGTGGTATCCTTGACCCAGGATTCTGTAAAGATTGTACTGATTTGCATTCCATCGAAATAACGCATCGTTTTAAAGACTTCTTGATTACTGCCATGCCCAAGTTTGAAATAAAGATTGTCTCCCCAGACGAAACCACTTATTTCCTCGTAATTTTCCCAATAGGGTAAAGCTGAAGGATTTGAACTGGGTAAATAGTTATCAAGGGATTTATCTACCCAATCTAATGGATTGAGGGATTTCCAATCTTTGTTGCGGCTTAAATGACTGTATTGGGCAGAAACGGTAAAGCGGTTAAACAATGAGCCATTCAATTCCACCTGGACACCCCGTTCATCATTAAAATTATAATTATGAGAAACACGGCCCAGAAGTGTTGAGTTTTGTTCCTTGCCCAGGGTCGGCATCATTTGGAGTTCGATCCTATTCCCGTAATCATCTGCAGTAAAATCTGAATGACTTTTATCAAAGGCATACCTTTTATATTCTGTTGAAAGCCCCCAACTCCCAAGGTAAAGATTCAAATTCCCATAAATACCATGACCCTTTTTCAAGGAATCATGGGCAACCTCCTGGAAAAAATCAGTTTTTTCTGTAGATATCTTATCCACATACTCAATAAATAGATCTATATTGGTTGCCAGCCATGAGCCATAAACGCCCTTCATTTTATGATTCACATAGGCGTCATCACCAAATAATTTTTGATGGACTTCATTGGACTGGATTTGCGTGAGTCCAAGAGAAAAACTATTCCAATCATATTGTATTTGATTCCCGGACATGTTATGAGAATTATTATAGTAGGGTTTCCTGAGATCAGATCCAAATAACCATACACTTGAATTCCCGTTTAAATGGTTTAATGACAAGGGGCCATTGGAATATCCAACAAAAAGACCCCGGGTGCCATTGTCATAATTGGTCATTTGGTCATCAAACTGGTTTAAAAGGAGCCCTCTGCCCCAAAATTCATAAATATCACCGAACTTGATAGTGAAATCATCTAAAGTATACTCGATCCGAAATTTCCGGATATCATTGATGGGGAACCCTACATCGGGTGGATTTGAATATTCATACTGGACCCATCCTTGCAGGTCATTATAGAAGAAATTGAGATCCAATCGATTTTCGGAATAGGAATAAAAATCGTAGCTATCCCCGTAGTTCGCTGTGAGGGCCGCATTGAAATCGATATCATTTGCAACAAGAACAGAGCAAATAGTTAAGCACAATATAATTTTTTTCATGCTATGATTCAGACGCTTGGGATTCAAGGATTAATTTTATTTGTTTTTCAATTTCAACTTCTTCCCCGGGGATATATCCCTGGTGGCGCCATTTAATAAATCCATCCTTATCCACAAGTATCATGGTTGGCATCACTTGTCCATTCAACTTTTTGGCGATCTTTTTGTTGGGGTCGAGCCCGACAAAAAACTGATGGTTTTGACTGCGAATATAAGACTTTACTTTGCCTAATGAACGTGGTGTATCCTGGTTGATCATTAAAACTTTGAAACCTTGGTCAGCATAATCCTGGTGATATTGATCTAAATATTTCATCACTTTTTTACAAGGTTTGCACCAAGTTGCCCAAAAATCGATCATTAAAGGGCCATCTTTCAATAGCTCATGGATGGTTATTTTTTGCCCGTTGAGGAGTTTTAATCTTAAATCCGGGATCTTGCTCCCCAAATCACTATCAGTGGCAAACATCACACTTTTGGACAGAAACAATAGCGTGAATAAATATTTTCTCATGAAGAATTCCTCGAAGTGTAAAGAATGAGACTGTTTTTTTCTCATAAATTTAACGATGTTTATTTGCATTTTACTCATTCTGTTTATTTGAGTCATACTGAAAAAGACTCACAGCAAAAACCTGTAACCGGCTTCACAAATGGTACGTTGAAATAAACCCTAAAAAAAAGCCGGTGTTCCACCGGCTTTTTAAAATCAGGATAAATGAAATGGAATTTAGTTGCCGCCACTCATGACCAATTGGATCAGGTACCAAATATCAACTACATTGATATAACCATCGCCATTGATATTCATGACACCATCCATACACTCATTTGTATCCCCACTGGTTAATATATCTGATAAGGTGAGAACATCAAAAATATCAATGATTGGATTACCATTCATATCTGTATCTCCATTTACATTCCCCAAGACATAAACGTTATCATTGCAGGTATCACAGGCATCGCCAACACCATCGCCATCCACATCAGACTGATCCGGGTTATACACATCCACGCAATTGTCGTCCCCATTTAAGATACCGTCATCATCAACATCAGGATTCATATCATTAATATTGATTTGGTTTACCTGATAGATCTGCTTCGGGTTTCCATAATTCTGGACGATAGCAATAATCTTTACGCTGTCCGAAACCCAGGCATCACTGACATCAAAAGTTCCGGTAAATGTTTGGGATTCTCCGCTTGAACTAATAGTTAGATCTAAACCATCAGTCGTAATCCAGTTTCTGGCAACATTCCTGGCATTATGATAAATCCCCACGGCACCCCAATAGGACCAGATATTATCCTCAACCACAAAAATATCAACTTGTTGATTCGTCGAACTCATATCTGCGTCCATCGTTACAGTCACATCATAGGTCACTTCATCATTTTCCTGATCAAACATGCCATTGATCTCTATTTCATAAGGGGTTTCATCCCCCGCCATGCCATTATAAATAGTCATAAAGGCATTATACATAGGTCCCCAGTTAGCATTAGGGTAACCACCTACAGTTGACTCCACACCGTTCCATTGGGAATGTGGAATGCCTCCAACACCATACATACCACCACGTTGGTTATATAGTGCTGGGAGATCGAAATCGGAACCGCCTGGTGTATAGCCAGCATTATGCCATTCAATATTGACTAAAGTTTCCGGAAACTCATCTAACATTTCTGAAATCGCGAAACTCGCGGATGGACAGTAGGGTCAGTTGAGCCCGGTAAAATCTTCTACAAAAACTCTCTGGGAGGATCGCGAAGCTGTTTCAACGATTATGCGTATCTCATCCATGGCCAGATCAACAGGGTCCAGCCTTTGTGCGAAAGGTAATGAGATAGCGAGAAGTAATAATATTTTTTTCATAACTCGCATTTTTCCAAATTGGTTAAAATTAGTTTGATTTATCAAAGAAGCGGATCAAGGAAAGAATTAAGTTCATTTTCATTAACGAATTTTAAGCTAACATTACTCAAAGATTCAACCTCTGTTACAGGAAGAATAAATTCATAAACGGCTTGAATCTCAACCGTTTCCATGGCCACCTGCAGGGACCACCCACCAATGGCGAAATCAATGAGGGGTGAAAATTGATGCTGCGGAACATAGAGAACTTTATCACTGGTTCTGGTATGCCAATAGGTTTCCGGTGTATCCGCCACGACAATCAATGTATTCCTGTTTTGGTCGAAAATCCGTATGACAGGCACAATGCGAAATGTCCCCGCTTTGATTGCATCTACATGTTTTTTGGGGAAATTGAAAGAATTCCGGTCGAAATAAAAAATCGTCAAGGTCCCATTTTGCTCCAAGCCTGTGTAGGGTAAGGTGCTCAACATATCTTTGATGATCTTATCTTTCAATTTGTAAACGACGGGGAAACGGACTGTCATATATAATTCATCATCCTCATGATATTCAAATTCAGGACGTTGTAACTCCACATCATAGGGGTTCGTAAGGAGTTGATCCAGGACCGCGGCTAACATTATGGTATTGGCTGCATTTTCAGGATTATCTTCCAACTTTCGATCCACATCAAAATCCAGGGTCCACTCTCCTGAAACAAACCGGGGAATGCCTTTTTTTGGTTGATCTTTATTTCGCACGCGTGCGCCCAAAAGGACATCCATGGATGCTTCTAATTCTGCGATTTGCTGATCCAGGTTGGAAGCTACTTTTTCAGATTGGACAGAAATAGGATGCCGTTTTTTAACTTCTTTTGGCTCAGTAAAAGCAGGGAATGGTGAAATCTTTGCCACAGGTTGACTTGGAAGATAAGGTGTAATCATTTGCTGGACCGCGGTCCCAACTGCTTTGTTCAATGAGGCCATCTGGGTATACACTTCCATGATCTGTCTCACGGCTAATTCTTCCCAGGTTGCCACATCTACCACCTGGATCGAAACATGAACTTTATCTAATTGCCGATTATACTTTCCCAGGATGAGGAGATTCCGTGAGCCACGAGGTTGTTTCATCATCAGCGAACGGTCATTCATGATTACTTCAAGATCATCCTTGGTTTTCATCCGAACCCCATAATTGTTTTTCAATTCCTGTTGAACCATATCGGTCAATCCAGCCGCGATCCATTCCACTGCAGGATCATTTTGGATATTATCAAATGGGAGTAAATAGACATAGGTGTAAGGTCCCCTGCCAGATAGAATTGAAATAATAATAATTAGGGGAAGGATTTTCCGCATCCGTAGGTTCGGTTTCATGAAGTCAAATTAGGGGTAATCAATGGTTTAATCCAGCCCAAAATACGGGTGAATTTATTTCCCGATCTGTTTAAGAAATTTTGCCCAGGAATCCCGCAAAGAGACAGCACGATTGAAAACCAATTTCCCACGATTTGAATCTTTTTCATCTTTGATAAAATATCCATTTCGCTCAAATTGATACGTGCAATTCTCAGGATCAGTCAAGCTTGGTTCTAATTTTGAATTGGAAAGGGTTTTACAGGATTCCGAATTCAGATTCTGTAAAAATTCCCCACCCTTATCTGGATTTTTATTTAAGAATAATCGATCATACAAACGGATTTCAGCATTGACAGCATGGGGAACTGAAACCCAATGCAGGGTTCCTTTCACTTTCCGGCCGTCCGATGCGGAACCGCCTTTTGTTTCCGGATCGTAGGTGCAACGCAATTCTACGATTTCACCATTTCCATTTTTGATAAGATCATGACAGGTAATGAAATATGCATACCGAAGCCGCACTTCCCGTCCGGGTCCCAATCGGAAAAATTTTCGGGGCGGATCTTCCATAAAATCAGATTTTTCGATGAAAATTTCCCGTGAAAAAGGGATTTTCCGTTTCCCAGCACTTGGATCTTCAGGATTATTGATTGCTTCCAACATTTCGGTTTCACCGTCCGGATAATTAGTGATAACCACTTTCAGCGGGTTTAAAACACCCATGACCCGTGGCGCCCGTTTATTCAGGTCCTCACGAAGTGCATTTTCCAAGCGAATCACGTCAATGATTGAATCGCGTTTTGTCACGCCAACATCCTCAACAAAATTCCGAATCGATTCCGGCGTGTACCCACGCCGGCGTAAACCTGAAATAGTCGGCATCCTGGGGTCATCCCACCCCTCCACATGATTCTCATCTACCAGTTGTTTCAACTTCCGTTTGCTCATAATCGTAAAATTCAAATTAAGTCGGGCAAACTCAATCTGATGTGGATGATAAACCCCTAATTGATCCAAATACCAATCATAAAGCGGGCGGTGGTCTTCAAACTCCAATGTGCAGATCGAATGTGTAATTTGTTCGATGGAATCTTCCAGGCCGTGCGCCCAATCATACATGGGATAAATACACCATTTATCTCCCGTGCGGTGGTGGGAAGCATGGAGGATCCGGTATAGGACAGGATCACGCATATTCAAATTCGGATTGGACATATCAATCTTTGCCCGAAGCACTTTTTCACCGTTTCCAAATTCGCCCTTCATCATTCGATCAAACAAATCCAGGTTTTCGTCAACACTGCGATTTCGGAATGGGCTCTCTGTCCCGGGCTCATTCAATGTGCCACGTGTTTCCCGAATCTCGTCGCCAGTCAGATCGCAAACATAAGCATTTCCATCTTGGATTAACTGAACAGCAAAGTCATGCATTTGATCAAAATAATCGGACGCATAGAACAATCGGTCTTCCCAATCAAAGCCCAACCATTTTACATCATAGATGATGGATTGGATATATTCCTCCTCTTCTTTCACCGGATTCGTATCATCAAACCGAAGATTACATTTTCCATTATTTTTTTCGGCTAATCCAAAATTCAGGCAAATGGATTTGGCATGACCAATATGAAGATATCCATTTGGTTCTGGAGGGAAACGGGTGTGAACACGATTGTCCCATTTCCCGGATGCATTGTCTTTGTCGATTATCTTTTGAATAAAATTGACTGCTTCAGTTTTGATTTCGTTCATGATTTATAAATGATCTAATGCGTGTTTTATTCTTCGAATGCTTGCATCTTTACCGATGAGTTCCATGATGGAAAAAAGAGATGGGCCGTTGATGGTGCCACACAAAGCAAGCCGAACCGGTTTCATTACTTTTCCGAATCCAAAGTCATTTTCCTCCATGAATGATTTCATGGTTTCTTGCAATGTGTCTGAATTCCAATCTTCAAGTGAGTCTAAAACTTGTTTTATAGATCCAACCATGTTTGGCGTGTCCTCCTTCCAGCTTTTACGAAGCGCTTTTTCATCAAATTCGATTGGGTCATTAAAATAATAATCGGATTGATCCACGAGTTCAACCAGAGATTTGGAGCGGCTTTTCATGAGATCAATAACACCGTTGCAAAAATCATTTGATTTAGTGGTTCCCCAGCCAACACTGATCTTTCTGATACCGGAAAGGATGTCCTTATTCGGTTGCAGGGCAAGGTGCAGTCCACTGATCCAATTCAGTTTCTTTTCATCAAAAACAGCGCCTTTTTTATGGACCTTTGATAAATCAAATTTCTTGATGATTTCAGAAATGGACATAACTTCCTCTTCCGTCCCCGGATTCCATCCCAGTAAAGATAAATAATTCAATAACGCTTCCGGCTGATACCCCTCATCACGATAAGATTGAACTCCAGTTGCACCATGACGTTTGCTCAATCGTTTTTTATCATGCCCCAAAATCATAGGTAAATGTGCAAAGGTTGGCACATCCCAATTCAAAGCCTGGTACAAAAGGATTTGTTTGGGCGTATTGGAAATGTGATCTTCGCCACGGATCACATGGGTAATTCCCATATCATGGTCATCCACAACATTGGTGAGATTGTAAACGGGACTGCCATCCGAACGGGCGATAATGAAATCATCAATTTCAGAATGCGCCACAGAAATATCACCATGTATCATGTCATTAAAGGACGTTCCTCCTTCTTCCGGTGTATTAAGACGAATCGTGAAAGGCGATCCTTTTTCCAATTCTGTATCGATATCAGTTTGATTCCGATCCCGCCAAATCCCCGGATATGAATAGGAACCGGTCTCTTCCCTTTTTTTATCTAATGCTTCTTTAGTGGCGAAGCATCGATATACATTTCCGGACTGGAGCAACAGATGGATTGTTTCTTTATAGCTGTCGGTTCTTCGGGATTGGTACACAAGATCTTCATCCCAAGTTAAGCCAAGCCAAGTCATGGATTCACAGATTTGATCGGTGAATTCTTGTTTGGATCTTTCCAAGTCGGTATCTTCAATTCGGATTAAAAACTGACCGTTATTTTTCTGGGCAAATAAATAATTAAAGAGGGCTGTCCTGGCACCACCGATGTGGAGTTGTCCGGTGGGACTTGGGGCAAATCTGACGCGTGGATTCAAGGTTGAATTAAAGAATTAATTTGTTTGTAATAGTCGGGAAATTACCTTTCCCATTATAAGCAAAAAAGCACCATAAAGATGCTTTTAATGCTCTGTCGTGATCTTCAAGATTGCGGAAACATCCAACAAGGATGTTGGATACACTCATTACATATATATACCCCATGGCAAAAAATAAGAAAAGCCCCGAAGTAATTTGGAGCTTTTTTCATGAGCGGAGGGGGAGGGATTCGAACCCCCGAAGGGTATAAACCCTTGCTGGTTTTCAAGACCAGTGCATTCAGCCAGGCTCTGCCACCCCTCCGGGTGTATAAATGAAAGTGCGGAGAGAGTGGGATTCGAACCCACGTTACGCTATGAACGTAAACACGCTTTCCAAGCGTGCGCCTTCAGCCACTCGGCCACCTCTCCAAAAAAGAAAAAGTTTATTCTTTTTCGTCTGTGGTATCTTCTTCCGCTTCTTCAGAACTTTGTTCTGCCGAAGGCTCTTCTATTGATTCTTCAACGGGTGCATCAACTGTAGGTATATCAACAGTTTTATCTGCAATCTCAGCAACTTTTTCTTCTACGGGTGCTTCCGCTACTTCAAATTCAGAAAGATCAATATCGGCGAGGTTTGCAACTTCATCCATACGCTTAAGTGCCACATCAAGTTGTTCATTTTTTTTGGTGCGAACCATTTGTTCGTTGAAGCGCCATTGTCCTGTTTTTTCGGACCGTACACTTTTTACATATTTGACATAAACTGCATCTATTTCTTTTGAGCCCGCAGCTTTGTCAGCAAAACTTTTTTGTTTTTTTACCATTTTTTAAATTCTCCTAGGAAATAAGCCGGCGAATTTATCAACCAATCGATCCAAACTCAACGGTTATGAGGTGATTCGCTTTGTTCTTTTTCCATCATTTTGGCCCTTGCCAATTTCCGCATATCCACTACACGATCATGCTCATCCACGATCTCCACACCCAATAAAGTTTCGATGGCATCTTCCAAGGAGATGAGTCCTGTGGTCGTACCAAATTCATCTATCACCATAAATATTTGTTGGCGTCGTTTAACAAATTGATCCAAAACATCAGAAACAGATTCCTTTTCTTTTACGGTATGGATCGGTTTCATCAGGTCCACCATCTTGATATGGAATTGGTCTTCTGCCTGTTTATTCACCAAGGTATATCGATTCACAAATCCAATAATGTGATCCATGTTATTTTCATAAACTGGAATTCTGGAAAAAGCGATGGGTGAATTTTTTTCTACCACTTCCCCAACAGTTTCATCCAGGTTCAAGGCAAACACAACGGATCTTGGCGTCATTACTTCTTCCACGGGAATATTGTCGAGTTTGATCAGGTTTTCGATGATGTCTCCCTCCTGTTCATCGATGGATCCTTCATCTTCGCTGATCTCTGCCATGGCGAGTAATTCTTCCCGTGATGCCTTGGATTCCCGGTTATTTTCACCCCGATTAATGAAAACAGACATAGACTCGGACAATACCACGAATGGCCATGCGATCATCATTAGACCGCGAACCGTTAGGGCTGTAAATGTGACGAGCGATTTATTGTAAATAGCACCAATTGTCTTGGGAATAATTTCCGAAAAAATCAAAATAGATAAAGTCAGAATCCCAGATGCGATGGCTACCCACTCATTGCCATAAAGGACCATTGTTTGCGCACCGACACCTGCGGCTCCCACCGTATTAGCGATGGTATTTATTGTAAGTATTGCGGCTAGAGGACGATTTATATTATCCTTGAGTTCCGCCATCATCTTACCCGAACGGTCGCCACTTTTTTCCAGTACAGATACATGGGTAATGGATACACTTAAAAGTACTGATTCAAGAAGTGAACACAGGAACGATACAAAAAGTGCCGTCAAAAAATAGGTGATGAGTGCTGTCATTGACGAATGAATTTAGGGAATAAATATGATAGTCGGATAAAAATCAGGCGCGGATCCATCGTATCACTTCTTTCACCGAGATTTTCTTACCATAGAGCAGCACGGCAGTCCGGAAGATCTTCCCGGATAATTTCAACATGACCCAACAGGAAATGATCATTAGGATCGTGGTATAAATGATCTCCGGCATTTCCACACTCCCTGTTCCCAATCGTATGATCATCATAAAAGGAGTCAATGGTGGTATGTAAGAACTGCCAATAGTGAAAGCCGACCCGGGATTGGTAATAAAGTAGGATGCGAATACAATGGGAAGCACAGCCACAATACTAATAATTCCACTGGATTGCTGTGCTTCCTGTTCCGATGTGAAAAAAGTTCCCATGGCCGCAAAAATTGCGGCATAAAATAAATATCCGGTAATGAAATAGATCAGGAAAATTGGGATCTGGGAAAATTCAATTGTTGCCAATTCTTTGTAGTGGGTCGCAGCCAAACCCAATGTTAAATAAAATACCATTTGGGTCATGCCTAATGCGCCAAGACCCAGGATTTTCCCGCGCATCAATTCATCCGGTGTCACCGAAGATAACAGGATCTCGATGGTTCGACTGGTTCTTTCTTCCATAACAGAACGTAACAATAACTGGCCACTCATAAAAACGGTCATAAAGAGTATCATAAGGAATAAATAGGGGATGAGAAAGCTGGAAAGTTCATCTCCCTTTGATGTTTCCCCTTCTTTATCGATCTCAAAAGTTTCAAATGCAATTCGGCGACTCAGTTGTCCAACCAAAGCAACATCGATATTTTGATCGAGCATACGTTGTTCGATCACGACTTGGTTCAAGGTGCGGCTTAAATTTCGATAAATCTTGATATTGCTTAAGGACAAGCTGAAATAATTGACCTGCCCCGAATCCTGCACGGATGCAGGGATGTACATGTATCCGTCGATCGATTTAGAAAGAACACTGTCTAATGCCATTTTTTCATTTGGGAACCGACTAAAAATAAATTGTGGATTTCCGTCTTTCAATCGATAGTTGCCGTCCACCTGGGATTGAAAACGAACAAGCAGGTCCTGCACGTTATCATCATAGACCAGCCCAATTTCGGTGATCTCCTCCGGTTCAAGATCCATGAGAATCGTGGGTAAATACATCATACCAGCCATGAAAAATGGCAGCACAAACGTTGTGATCAAAAAGAGTTTGGTCTTTACACGGTTAATGTACTCCCACTTCAGGATTGTCCAGACCTGCTTCATGATGCTTTTTTCACTTCTTCAATGAAAATCTGTTCAAGATTCGGGACATGGATCTGAAATGATTCTACATGAACAGATTCATTGATCCAGGATAAGAATTCGGTGGATTCCTTGGATAAAACGCCAGAAAGGGATGTTCCTTTAATATCAACATCCGAGAAAAATGATCTCGCTTTTTGATGGTCCAGGTCGCCGGTAAACCGAACATCCACAGCATCACTTGAATGTGACTGTCGAATATCTGCCAAGGTACCTTCTAGAATGATTAAACCATTATTTATCAAACAGATATTGGTACACAAACGTTCCACCTGTTCCATTTGGTGCGTGGAAAAAAGAATCGTCTTCCCTTCATCCCTTTTTTCCTGGATGATCTCTTTCAGGAGCAGTTGGTTCAATGGATCTAATCCGGTGAAAGGTTCATCTAAAATAAGGTATGAGGGGTCATGAATAAGTGACAAGATAAACTGGATCTTCTGCTGATTTCCCTTGGAAAGTTCTTCAATCTTTCGATTTCCTTGACCTTTCAGGCCAAATCGTTCCAACCACATTTGAGTCCGTTTTTTGGCTTCCGGTTTTTCTAATCCCCGGAGGGTACCAAAATAAATGATAGTTTCTTCTAACTTTTGTTTTTGATATAATCCACGATCTTCAGGAAGATAACCGAGGTTTTCACGCCCAAGATTGTTAATATTATCACCATCCAATTCGATCAGTCCTGTATCCGGCTGAATGATACCCATGATCATTCGCAGTGTGGTGGTTTTCCCAGCACCATTGGGACCCAAGAAACCGTAAACATCACCCTTTTCTACAGTAAAGGAAACATCATCGACGGCGCGAACCCCGTCAAATTGTTTAACAAGATTGGAAAGATTTAACAATTTAACCTTATTAATTCACCTGCATTGTAATAGTGTGGATTTGATAGAAATGAAGTTTTAGAGTAGTACTGAGCATAAAACGTAAATATGTAATACGTAACTGGGATTAATTAAATAATGACGTTTTACATAATTACTTACCAAGATAATTCTCTTATCCTCACTCATTTCTGTACTTGTGATAAATATTTTCTTACTGATACTTAATACCAGGTTATAATTCTATGGCTGTACCATCGCAAAAGTCAGGGATATTTACACCGAGAATTTTTGCGATTGTTGGAGCAATATCTACCGTTGCCCTAGCTTCATCCTTAGTTATGGAATAGAAATGACTCCTGGCGAAAATAAGGGGAACATGTGTATCATAATCATACGGCGAACCATGACCGGTTCCATAAGGGTTTTTGTATAAATATCCCGGTGTCACAATGGGGAAGATTTCTGGTGTTTTATGCGGGTGAATCATGTGTTTCAGCCGCGTGGTAATCTTATCTGACTCCGTACTTTTTAAAATATCTTCCCTATAAATTATTCGTTCAATCCCTTCTACTTTCGGGAGATATTTATCAATCACATTGTAAATCTCTCTCGAATCAATATCTTCTTTTTTCAATTTCTCCAGATTAAGAAAATAATTTCCCCTGCTACGGACATACAGATCTTCCCCAAACCGTTCTTCGATCTCTTCATCGATCCATTCAAAGGCTTCTTTCAAATGATGTTTATCGATCCGGCCAGCGGTTCCGCCCTGCTCAACCACATATTCAGGAAGTGGTAATCCGCCATGATCTCCCGTAAATGTAAATAATACATTTTCCAACCCTACAGTTTCATCAACAAACTCAATGAAATTCCCGAGATATTTATCCAATTTGATAAAGGCATCCATGATTTCCTGAGAATGGGGACCAAAATCATGAATCATCCAATCCATGGCAGAAAAACCAATGAAAAGGAGATCCGGATTTCCATCTTGTCCTAATTCTTCATTTGTGATAGCAGATTGGGCCAATTTCAAGATTTCACGTTCGAACCAGGGGCGACCCATCAAAAATTCTTTTGGGTCTTCGCTTGAATCAATCCCAATGGGGAAAACAGGAGAATAGTCTTCATTTAAATAATCATCCAGTTCACCCTGAAAAAAATCTTCCCGTGCATATTTTAGATAAACATCCTCCGGAAGAGATTTTGTCCAAAGAGAATCTTTGTAAGATTCCGCATTCAAATTTTCATTAAAGTCATTCACCCAATCCGGCAAAACATCCAAATAATAATCGGATGAAATGAAACTCCCGGCATAATTATAATACAAAGGTAAATCCGGTTTTTGCCCGCCCATAAAAATGGCTGATCTGTCTTTTCCTCCAAGAGATATCACCTTGGAATGCGGATAAGTTGATTTCACCCAATCGCCCAGGCCCGTCGTGTTATACCGGGAAAAAGACCGTGCTTTTCCATTTTCCGCTCCAACTACCTTTGCTTTCAGATCTTCCACACAATTCACTTTCCTTTTTAGATCACGATCATAAAAGCTATTCCCGATCACCCCGACTTTACCCGGATGTTGACCAAATCCGATTGCAGTATGTCCCGGACCTGTTGCGGTGTAACTATGCTCATGGTGTGTATTAGTGAACCAGATGCCATGATCTATAAGCCAACGAAATCCGCCTGTATAAAGATTATCAAATCTCGTCAATAAATCCGGTCTCATCTGGTCCACCACCAAGGTGATTACAAGTTTGGGTTTTGGGGGATTAGAGTTACTACAAGAAAAAGAAAAAAAGACAGCAAATACAAGCAGTCCCAAAGTTTTACGAATCATCCAATTACCTTTAAAAACCGTCTTTTACCTACTTTCAATATTTGGACACCATCGGGTGAAATAACTGCCTGAATATCAGAAATGGATTCACCATCCAGTTTAACTGCACCTTGCTTAATCATTCGACGCG
>ENA-ORDI01000684-ORDI01000684.1-marine-metagenome-genome-assembly--contig:-NODE-684-length-21609-cov-6.078256_pt1 | contig 21609 bp, 11 predicted proteins | sample MGYA00248628_ERZ508525 | MGnify/ENA primary metagenome ERZ508525 (study PRJEB26195, sample SAMN05422138) | marine metagenome | isolation source: East of Porto Seguro, South Atlantic Ocean | place... | reverse complement strand
CCTGCCTTGCTGCCGATGATGAGCATTTAGATTCTCTGGCTGTAGTACAAAAGGTGTTTGATCAATTGGGTCAAACATTGCTTGTAAAAGAAAGTTTGATTGCGCCGGCGGGCAGTCCGGGCTGCATCTCAAGGTGGTACTGGGATCGGTTTTCATGCCGAAGAAGCGATCTTGCTGGCTGCCCAAACAGCCAGGGGAGCGGCCTCTTTGACCCTTGAATCTGAAATGCATCCCGAATCAGAAATTGATAAAGTGACTACACCAAAAGGGATCACTATTTCCGGTTTAAATGAGATGGAACACCGTGGATTCAGTTCAGCAATGATCCGGGCAATTGTCAGGTCAGCGAATAAAATAGATAAAATTGTAAACGAATCCTGAAGAAACGATAGAAAAGTAATTATGAGGTTTGGTATCATTAAGTTTTATTCATAACATTGGTCATGGATTTACAAAACATCTCTTGGCGGAAGCCGTCCATTGAAATGTTTCAATTAAACACTTCTATCAACGACAATAATAATATGAGTGGGGGCGGAGCTTTGTAGCCATTAGGAGCAGCTTAATTTAGTAAGCCCCCAAGAATTCAAATTCTTGGGGGCTTTTTTTTAAATAAAATGAAAGGGTTAACAAATCATGTGCGGAATATTTTCCTATAAAGGCAGCAAACACAGTTGGGATTCTTTAGCCGGTGATATAAGCCTTATCAGCTATCGCGGTCCTGAGAACACCCATTACGAAATGGTTGGTGAGGATGTATTATTTGCATTCCACCGCTTAGCGATAATGGGTACAACGAACATGGGCGACCAACCCATGAAACACCCCCATGATAATTCACTCACCCTGATCTGTAATGGGGAAATTTATAATTATAAAAAATTGGCCGAAAAATATGGTTACGATTTGGTGACGGGTTCGGACTGTGAAATTATTTTATTCATGTTTAGACAATTCGGGATTGAAAAAACAGTCAAGAAATTAGATGGTGTTTTTATGTTTGTGATTCACGTTGCGAACACGGGTCAACTTTTTGCCGGTCGGGACCCCATGGGTGTCCGCCCTGGCTTTATAGGCCGGGATAGAGATGAGATCATGATCGCCTCAGAAGCAAAGCCCCTGGTGAATCAATGCAGTCAGATCTATCCTTTTAAACCGGGAACTTGGTGGTGTTCCGATGATCCCGATAGATTCAATTCTTATTTTCATTACAATGGTATACAAATCCAGGAGCAGACTGAAGAGGATATCTGTGAGAAAATTCAATTCCTCTTAAAAAAGGCTGTTAAAAAGCGGCTCATGGCAGAGCGGGAGATCGGCTGCTTATTGTCCGGGGGACTGGATTCCAGCCTCATCACCAGCCTTGTATCTAAATATTATGAGGGGCCAAAACTCAATACTTTTTCAATTGGGCTTCCTGGAAGTGTGGATCTTGACTACGCGCAACGTGTCGCTGATTTTTTGGGTACTGCTCATCACCAGGTTGAAGTATCGGAACAGGAATTTCTGGATGCGATTGAAACTGTGATTTATAATATTGAATCTTATGATACCACCACGGTCAGGGCTAGCGTAGGCAATTATCTTGTCTCGAAATTTGTTAATGAAAATTCAAACTGTAAAGTGATCTTTAATGGTGACGGCGCTGATGAAGTCTGCTGTGGATATGTGTATTTAAAAAATGCACCCACACTGGAAGCACTTCAAAAGGAAAGCGAAAAATTGGTGAAAGAAATTCATTATTTTGATGTTTTGCGTTCAGACCGGAGTATCAGCTCCAATGGACTGGAAGCGCGTACACCTTTCTTAGATAAAGCATTTGTGAAATATTATCTTTCCATTCCAGCTGAATTAAAAACATTCGATGGTATTAACAGATTGGAAAAATATTTATTAAGAAAAGCATTTAATGGACAGGGACTTTTACCACATGATGTTTTGTGGCGGAGGAAGTGTGCTTTTTCTGATGGGGTTAGTTCGCAAAAAAATTCTTGGCATCACATTATCCAATCGTTTGTAGATGAAAGGATTAGTGATGAAGAATTCAAACGTGAAAGAGCTGGTATCACCCACTGCCCACCGGTGTTAAAAGAGAGCTATTATTATCGAAAGGTTTTTGAAACCCATTTTGGAAAACATGAACAGTTAATCCCCCATTTTTGGATGCCTAAATGGACGGACGTGATTGATCCATCTGCTCGGGAATTACAAGATTATCGGGAGTAAATGATTCTTAAGTGTAATTCAATGAAAAATATATTATACATATATTTATTGTCCTGTATTATCCCAGCCAAGTTTTCCAGCGATGGAGAATAAGGTTAACTAAAATGAATAATCAATACGAAATACGAAACACACAAGTTACAAGCGATCAAAATGGTGCGCTTGCCCTTGATATTAATCTCTTGCAGATTAGTGAACAACTTATTGATTTATTGATTCTAGTGATTATTGGACTCGCCGTCCAAATCGCCTGACAGATTATTTAAAATAATACAGTAGGTGAAAGATGACGGCGGAGACAAATTCCTCCCCCAAAATTCCTATACCCTACCTGTACACTTATTCTGTCTGATTTGGCGCTCCAAAAAAGAAGGCTCCAAGCAGTAGAGATTTAATATGAGTTAATTCATGCTCAACATACCTTTATCTTATTTATAAGTCTTAATTTCCGCTCCGTTATTTTTGCCGCGAAGAGCACTAAGTACCACTAAAATATTCTTAGCGTTGTTTCGCGTACTTAGCGGCTACAATTATGAGTACACCTACCAAACGCATCGCATTCCACACATTGGGATGTAAACTGAATTTCTCGGAGACGGCCACCATCTCCCGTGACTTTATTCGTCATGGATTTGAGAAAGTTGATTACCGGGACATAGCGGATATTTATGTCTTAAATACCTGTTCTGTAACGGAAAATGCAGATAAGGAAGCGCGGAAACTGATTCGCAGAGCCAAGCGGCGCAACCCAGATTCATCCATTGCAGTGATCGGATGTTATGCCCAGCTCAAACCAAATGATATTGCTGCCATTGATGGCGTGGATATTGTATTGGGTGCGGAAGAGAAATTTAATTTATTGAATCATTTGGATTCCATTGATCTGAACAGCGGCACAAAAGTGATCCAGTCCGATATTGATCATGTTCACACCTTTACGCCATCCTATTCTTCCAGGGAACGGACGCGATCATTTTTAAAAATTCAGGATGGTTGCGATTACACCTGTTCATTTTGCACCATTCCACTGGCTCGTGGCGAGAGTCGAAGCGATACTATTGAGAGTACCATGAAAACCGCCAGGGAAGTAGCCGCAACGGATGCCCGTGAGATCGTACTCACCGGTGTAAACATTGGTGATTTTGGGAAAAGGTCTAATGAAACATTTTTCGATCTCATTCAGCAATTAGATTTACTTGACGGCATTGATCGGATTCGGATTTCATCTATTGAACCGAACCTGCTCACCAATGAGATCATTGAATTCTGTGCTGCATCCCAAAAATTTATGCCCCATTTTCATGTGCCTTTGCAGTCAGGTTCGGACAAAATATTAGGCGCAATGCGCCGGAGATATAAACGGGATTTGTATGAAGATCGTGTTGCCAAAATTAAATCAATTATGCCCGATTGCTGTATTGGTGTGGATGTGATTGTGGGATTCCCAGGCGAGACAGATACTGATTTTCTTGATACATACAATTTTTTAAATGAACCGGATATTTCTTATCTCCATGTATTCACTTACTCTGAGCGACCCAATACAGATGCTGTTGAAATGGGTGAGATCGTTTCAAAAGAGAAACGAATGGAGCGGAGTAAAATGCTTCATATTTTATCGGATAAAAAAAGACGCTATTTCCACGATGAATTCATCGGCCAAAATCGACCGGTATTATTTGAGTCGATGAAAAATGGAAAAATCCTAGGGCACACTGATAATTATATTCAGGTACAAGTTGATGGAGATACAAATCTTATAAATACTATTCAACCCATTTCACTTATAAAAAATCAAGGCGGCTTCATTGATGGCCAATTGTAAATATTTAAAACGTAAATATGTAATAGAAAATGAGTTAGTTGGTACTTACGCTTTAAATAATTACGTTTTATTTTTTATATGATCCGTCTTGAGAACCTGTCCAAATCCTTCCCGGATGGTGACCTATTTTCCAATGTAAATATATTTCTTAAGCACGGTATGCGCGCAGGACTCGTGGGCCCTAACGGATCCGGGAAAACCACATTGCTTCGAATTATGCTGGGTAGAGATTCGCCTGATTCGGGAAATGTACAGGTTGATAAATCCACCACTATCGGATATCTTGCACAGGATATTGTTGCCGGCACTGGACGTACCATTTTGGAAGAAGTGCTGGCGGCTTACCCGGAAGTGCGCGATCTGGAAGGAAAGATCCTTGCCTTATCCGAAGCCATTTCCAACGATCATAACAATATGGAATTGGTGAACCAATTGGGAGAAGCCCAGAACCGGTTCGAAGCATTAGGCGGATGGAATCTGGAAGACAAAGCAAAAAAGATATTGAGCGGACTTGGATTTGCGGACGAAAAATTTACGGAACCCATGGACGTCTTTAGTGGTGGCTGGCGAATGCGGGTAGCCTTGGCATCTATTCTTTTGCAGGAACCGGACATTCTTTTTCTTGATGAGCCCACAAACCACTTGGACTTGGAAGCCACCATCTGGCTGGAATCGTTCTTGGCAGATTGGAAAGGCGGAATGGTGATGATCAGCCACGACCGGGTATTCCTGGATCAATCCGTAAACCATATCCTTGAAATTGATCTTAAAAAAATCACGCTTTTTCATGGGAATTATACAAAGTATACAGAAGAAAAAGAGTTGCGGATGGAGCAGCACCGAAATGCTTATCGGAATCAGCAGAAGCAGATCAAGGATACAGAGCGATTTATTGAGCGGTTTCGGTATAAAAATACCAAATCAACACAAGTGCAGAGCCGGGTGAAAATGCTGGATAAATTGGAAAAGATTGAAGCGCCCACTGAACAAAATCATGCCATGAATTTTAGGTTGCCCCAGCCTAGCCGTCCCCCGTTGAATGTTGCATCCTGCCGAAATGTGACCAAACATTATGGCGAGATTGAAGTGTTCAACGACATGGATTTGGTGGTGGAGCGGGGACAGAAAATTGGTCTGGTGGGACACAATGGCGCCGGGAAATCAACTTTGTTAAAATTGCTTGCTGGTGAGGAACCTGTTACATCTGGCGCCGTGCGAATTGGTTCCAACATAGATAGTGCCTACTATGCTCAACATCAATTGGAAATTTTAGATCCTAATGATACGGTATTTGAATCAATCCAAAAAGTAAGCTCAGGGTGGGGCGAAAATGAGATGAGAACCTATCTGGGCAGTTTCATGTTTTCAGGGGATGAGATAGAAAAATATGTAAAGGTGCTTTCCGGTGGTGAAAAAGCACGAGTGGCCTTGGCAAGGATGCTGGTAAAGCCATCTCATTTACTGCTATTGGATGAGCCCACAAACCATCTGGATATGGTTACCCGGAATGTGGTGGAAAGAGCACTCACTCAATTTTCCGGATCCATCGTTTGTATTTCCCATGACCGCCATTTTTTGAATAATGTGACAAATCTGACCTGCGAAGTGGGTGGGGGCGGCATTCGATTGTTTGAAGGGAATTACGAATATTACAAGTGGAAAAAGCAGGGAGAAAAACAAACCCAATCTGTGAAACCAAAAGTCAAGATTAAATCAAAAAGGAAGTCCGATTATAAAGAACGGAAAAAGGCTCGGAATCGTTTATCATGGATTGAAAAACGATTTACAACTATCGAAAATGAATTAGAAAGTCAGCGATCCATTTCTCAAGATCCAGCTAATGGAGATGATTATGAATTGCTCCAAAAAGCTATGGAAACAATGACAAATCTGGAAAGTGAATATTTAGAATTGATGGAAGAACAGGAGAATTTGAATCTTAAATAGATTCACAATTATTTAAAGTTTTATGCCGAACTTCCCCAAAATAAGAATCATCAAATAGTAACAGACAACGGTGATAGAAGTTGCAACCCCAAGACTTGGGTAAAATCCGAATCCTTTTTTTAAGAGGATTGGCAGGGTTACAAATAAGGCAAGTGAAGGAATAACCAACCAGAAAATACTGGTGGAGAGACTGGAAATCTTTTCAACATCTTTAGTGTCAATATAAAGCCAGACAAACCCTAAAACAGAGATCAGTGGAATTGAAGCCAAGATCCCGGCCATCATGGAACTTCGTTTGGCGATCTCTGAAACAGCCACCACCAATCCGGATGTGATTAATATTTTTATGATTGTGTAAATCATAATTTATCCCTGTCATTAAATGAATATGATTTTGATTTTGAATGATTGGCTGTGCCAAATAAAGAAACTTCTTGTACCTTCGTTAATTGGACAAGGTATTTTATATCCTGGTCGATTGAAAGATTAGCCATGATGGTTAATCTTCATATCTTACAGGGGGTGGACATGTACAGATCAGGTTTCGGTCACCGAATGCATTATCAATCCTTCCCATAGTTGGCCAATATTTATATTCTTTGAGCCACGGCGCGGGGTAGGCAGCCTGTTGCAGTGAATAGATATGAACCCATTCATTGGATGTTGTTTGAGATGCAGAATGGGGCGTATTTTTTAAAGGATTATCCATTGGATCCGATTTGCCGCTGATTACATCATTAATCTCGTTTTTGATGGAAGAGCGGGAAAAGTTAATGATATAATTAATGTTTTTTATATTTAATTAATATGATGAACTCTTATGATCAGTTTTTTATTTGATTGTAAAAATAATAAAATATTAAATAACAAAAAATGATTACAGACATCAAATTATAATAATTAGATAATAATTATTAAATCGTTCATGATGGATTGTATTTTACAATTCTAAATTCGATAATTATTACAGAGCAATATATTCATCAGGGTTCCTAACAACACTATAAAATATATTTCCGGATTACAATTATATAATGTATGACTAATTAATATTAAAATCCTTTTATTTCTCGACAGGGGAAATTTTAATAGAGTAATAATTCATTGTAAGAACTTAGGATTAATTTAATTTATTTATATCATTAAACGAATTTAGAACCAGTAAAAAATTAAATATTCATATATATGAATTAAGTATGTAATAAATATTATAACATTTAAATATAAGATATAGTAACCGTTATAATTTTTATGATTTCGTAAATATTCACAATTATAAATTCAAATATATACACTATTGTAACTAGAATAAATACTTGTAATTCATATCTTTACAAGGATAAATTTAATAAATTACTTTACCCGAGGTAATAGAGATGTGGAGTCCAATCATAAAATGGTAGCAATACCATTGTGTGCAATACCAGTTTAGGTACTGGCTCTACCTTAATTAAATACCATGAAATTCAATCGGATGAGTCAGATACAAAAACAGGTTTTAGAAGTAGATGACCTAAAGGTCATTAAAATCCTTGAAAATCATTTTACAAAGCAGATAATAAATTGCTTTGATGCTACCCCAAAGACAGCTTCTGAAGTAGCAGAAGCTGTTTCCTTCCCAAAAGAAAAAATATATTATCACCTAAAAAAATTATTAGCTGTAGAAATTATATTTATAGCGGAAACAGAAATCGTAAAAGGAATAGAACAAAAAAAATACTTGCCCGTTGCAAAACGTTTTGAGCTCAAATACGGAGGAAAAAAACCATCAATAAAAATAATTAGTGATGAATCTGAAACAGAAAAAATATATCTGGAAAAAATTATAAAAGATTCAGATAAAAAAGAATCAATAAAACAAAAATTAAGACAAAGAAAAATTATTGGTAGGAGAAGGAGTATTGATAGAAGGATAGAGGAAAATCGCCGCATAGAAAAAGAAAAAAGGTCTGTTGATAAAAATGATTTTAAGGGTAAAGAGAATCGCCTAAAGAAAAACCGGCGCAGTAGAAAAGATAAAAGAATTGATATCATAAGGCGTGATCAAATTGAAAGGCGTTTTTTAAAAAATGAAAATGAAAAAAAATTGGATGGAAAGGTAGAAAGAAGAAGGCCTTTCAAAAGAAAGAAAAAATCTCGAAGAATAAATAATTACATATTAAATCTTAATGGTATTACCCAAGCCATGACTTTTGTCTATACGGGTAAAATTGTTACATTTATGCAGGCTGACCTAGATACGAAAGGGTTTAAAATCCAACGGGTCATGAATTACCAATTACCTTTTAAAATTGAAAAACACGAAATAAAAACACTACCTGAATTAATTATAAATGTATACCAACAGTTTATTGATAAATCAAAAAGAAACAAACTTTACCTTGCAATACACTCTGATGATTATCAGTATGAAATGACTTATGTAAAAACAGGAGAAAAAAAGAAAGATGATTTCGAGAAATTCCTGCTAAACAATTTGTCAAAGTTATATTCCATAGAACCAGAGAATAGCATGGTGGAATTTGAAATCGACGATACAAATGATAAAAACGCCGTGGTCTGCTATTCATCAAAAAAGGATGATATTGATCGAGATTATAAAATGCTTGTCGAGTCTGGGTTGCAGCCACGCTATAACACATCGATACCAAAATTGCTGCAAAACATTTATAATTATTATAATCTTGAAAAAAGTGACGGATATGGACTCCTTATATATATAGATAGATTTAAAACACATTTAGTATTAATACGGGAATATCAGCTTGTGGAGTCACGTTATTTTTCCATAGGTCTTAATTACTTTATAAGTCGTCTCTCCAAATTGGCATCAGGCAGTGTATCAAACGAAGAAGCACGCAGCAATGCTTTGTACTTCTTAGAACATTATGGTATCTCAACAACAAAAATTAAATTGATGTCGCAGGATGGATTCCCATATGATGAGGCGCGAGTAATTTTGAATCATTTATCCAGCCTCATGATGAATCAATTGAAAGATTCCATAGATAATTTTTCGAAAATACCACGATCAAAAGGCAATAATGACTTCGTCTTCAGTGGTGTATATATTGGCGGTCCCGGAAGTCATATAAAGAATATTGATAGACTAATAAGTGATACTATCGGCAATCCAGTAGAAAACTTAGACACTTTTAATACAGCATCATTGAAGAAAACAAATGATTCTAAAAGACACTTCTTGGCACGGATCAAGGAAAACTACATTCTCCGTAACAAGAAAAAATCTGAGAATAATTTGAATCAGGTCAAGGATAAGATCAGGGATCAGAAAAAAGCAATTGAAACCGCTAAAAGCCCAGAAAGTGCCAAGTATCGCTTAGTGCGTTTAGAAATCGATAAAAATTCCAAACTCAAATCTATTGATGAAGCCAACCGAAAATTGATTTTAACGGCTAAGGAATTCAAGGAGTTCAAAGTTGAATACATGGCTGGACAAGATACCTTGACTACCGATCTTGATGCAGTTACAACCCAGCTGGATAATCAGAGTGAGGCTTTATTGGAGAACTACAAGGAGCACGATTATTTAGTTAAAAAAATATCTGAGATGGAATATGAAACAGATCAGTTTCAGAAGAAAAGGGAAGAAACAAGAAGAAAATCCAAAGGTGAATATGAATTACAGATTAAGAAGGCAGCCAAGTCACGAGTGTCCCTGGCAGAACGCAAGGAACTTTACGAAGAGGAAACTGAGGAACTACAAACAAAAATATTAAAATGCCAGGACACACTCCAAGGAATGGCAATGAAGCTGGAAACAGGCCATGATGAGATTGCCGTTCTGGAGTATTTAAGGGACACTGTACAAAATACGGCCAACGCATTTAAAAAATCATTCTTAGAACATTTAAAGTTTTTATATGAACTGGATCAAGAAGATGTGAATAAACTGCAACAGGCTGGATATCTATTATCTCAGAACACTGAGCGATTGAAAGGAATAAGAAAATCCTTTGCAAAAATAGTTTCTGGAGAAAACGAGTTTGATGCGGCACAATATTTGGATGGTGAAAATGGATTTGAGACTCGTAGGAAACTACTAACTGTATTGGATGTAGTCCTGCAAACGCCATATAACCTAGAGCAGATCAAAAAACTTACATCAGATCTAGTTAAAGTAAATATTGCACAGCAGGATCTGATTAAAAAAAGGGACAAGTTACAGGATCAGATCAAGGTAAGTATGCAAAACAGAAAACAGGAAAAGCGAAAACTCTCCATCCTAAAGAAAAAAATAGATATTTATGTCAGTGATCTGAAAGAAAAGGAAATCAAACGGCATGAAATATTAGATGTTGTGGATTATATCCACGAAACCATAGACATGATTAAGGATCTGAATAAAAAAAATGAGGTAATAAAAGACCTTAAACCCCAGCAAAAAACGATTAGAAAAGAATTAAAAGTACTCCAAGATGAGTTGCTTCGGCTGAATAGCGCTATCGTGATTTGCCAAAAGAATATTAAGGGACAAATAGCTCCTAATTCCAAACTTAACAATTCTCATGAAGAGAAAATCAAAAAACTGAAAGATCAAAGTGAGAAACTCATCATCCAACAAGAAGATCTAAAAAGAAAGATTATTGAGCATTCTCAAAAAGAAATTAGTGTGGTTCAAGAAATCAATAATGCCATGACCGTTTATGACCAGTTGGAAAAGCAAAGGGTGGAACGATTAAAAGAGTTTGAAAAATTAAATGTGCAATATAAGCCATTGATTATGGAAGCTGAGCAAGAGAAGGAAAAACTTCAAACAGTTCTAAACCATAAACTGAAACAACTCGAAAAAGAACAAAATAGAAAAATCACAGAAGCTAATGAAATAAAAGATGTAACAATTAAAGCTTTCTTCATGAAAGAAGGTACAGTTCTCGCAAAAAAACAACAATCGATTCAGAATCTTTTGGTTAGAAGTACAAAGGAAATGATAACGATAATAAATGACCGAAATAGAATAAAAGCTTCACTGGTGGAAAAGAATAAGAAAAAATTGCCACAGATTACAAAATGGCAAAAACAGATAAAAAGTTGGCTCCGTGATTTGAAACGCGGTGATGTCTTACAGCAGAGGCTTGATGCCCTTGAAGAGCAGAAAAGTGACTGGGAAAACCTTTTAGAAAAAGAAAGATTAAAAACAGAAGAGCAGATTAAAGTTCTGGAAAATAATATTTCACGGAAGCAATCAGATTCATACCTGCTGTTTTTACAGGATGGTTTAGTTCGCTTAAATAACAATGTCGACCCGGTGACAGCGGCACAAGCATTGGCAGATGAAAGTATAACTCTGGATCAAGAGGAAATTGTTAAGATAAATCTTGCCTTTAAGCGCATTGAAAAGCGCTATCAGAACTTTATAACTCGTTATCGTGCCAATAGTAAAAAAATCCTTATAAAACTTAAACCTCTTGGCGGGCGGAAAAAAACAATAACGGCTAAAATTGATAGCGCAGAACGGAAAATTGCTGCCGCTGAGAAAATCATTCACAATTTGCAAGACAAGCTTGATCAGAAAAATAATTTGCTATCCAAAAAAGAAGTAAAGTTTCTCAAACTGAACGAGAAGACAAAATACAAGTTAAACAATATTCAACTACAGATCGATCAGATCCCTAAAAAAGAAGCTCGCTCACAAAAAAATATCACAACCAAACTGGAAGAAATATTAGCAGTGATTTCTGACAAAAAAAATACAGTAGAAAATGAACACTTTCAGGCTGTTCAGGCCATTGATGAACCTCTTCAGCAACAAGATGTGATCATCGAGATGAAAGAATTGCAGCAGCATTTGCAATCTGATGATGATGAGTTGAAAACAATCCAGATCCAACTTGATTTGCTCAAGGAAGAACAGGAAAAAAGCCCGCAGACCCTTTCTGGTTACCAGGAAGACCTGAAAAATGTTTTAAACAATCTCACTAAGATAAAATCAGAAATTAAAAGCCAGAAGGAACAGTTTCAGGATCAGGAAAAAGAGTTAGCTCAACATCAGGAAAATCAATACACCATCAAAGAAAATATACGTGAACTAGAGCTTAACCTAGGGAAACTAGATGAAGTCTATAAACATACTTTGTTTGAGATCAAAAAGCTGAAGAAAAAAATTCTGATTCCAGATCAAGAAATGAAAAATATATCTGGAGTGAATAAAAGCAACCGAAAGCATAAAAAAATTAAAAACGAAAAAGAAAAGCTACAGGCTCTGATTCACATGGATGAGGACCTTAAAACTTATCTCGTCCGTTTGGAAAAAAGCACAAAGGAGCTTAATGAAGTTTTGGATACAATGCTTGGTCAAGAATCGGGCATGGGAAGTGCTATAAAATTATTAGAAAATGACCTTGAATTATTCCAGACCGATCTAAAGAAAATGAAAAAATTGATGGAGTCTAATGATGATAATTTGCAAGAAATCGGTGCTTCCCACCTAGATTTTCTGAATCGTTTAAATCACGCTAAAGATATATATAAGCCTACAAAAACCATGCTCAATGAACGTGTTGATGGTTTATATAACCTGATCGAAATAAAAACGATAGAAAAGAATAAACTGGATACCCAGCTACAGGATATGGAAGAAGACTTAAAAGATAAAAGGGTTGAAATAGCCATGCTTGACAAGGAGTTGTCCAAGATCAACAAAGACATGAAAAAGGTTTTGGAATATTCAATTTATGAACAAGAGTCCACAACCGAAGAAGATGAGTGGCAGTGGAATATTGCCGAATATAAAATGCGAAGTTACATGGATTTGGCGGAAATGAAAACTCGCTCCAAAGAACTTTTTAATGAAATTATTCAAACCGAGCAGGATATTGCACATCTCCAAAAAAAGCAGGCTTCTATCAAACATGTGATAAATGAATCGGAAAGAATTAGCCAGAAAAAGATTAAACGCATGGAAGAAGTCTGTACCAGGTTGGAATTGCAGATCACCAAAGAGAAAAATGATGTGGAAGGTTTGGAGAAAACGCTCAATGAAATAAAAGAATATTCATTTAACTATGGTGATCGCATCGAGATCCTTCAAAAAGAATTAAAGGAATTTAGAGACAGGGAAATAGAATATGAATTAATGTTGAAAGATTTAGATCGTTCCTTGGACAGAATCCAAAAGAAATATCATCAGATGGCCACGGAAAAAACGATAAAAGAGAATTCAATTGAACTGGATTATATGGCCAACTTGGGTTTGCTAATGGATCCTCATTCTAAACTGAACCTACTTCCCGATGAACACAAGAAAGATTACCGCTACTTTGCCACTAACCGCATTCTACAGAATGCGCTTCTGGTTCTGGTGACAGTGTGTTCCTTGGCTGCTTACACTCAGCGTAGCAAGATTGAACCCTTGGAAGCGAGCTTGCCGAACAAACAATCTGAACTTTCCTTGTTAAACATACGTCAAGAAATAAAGAAAGTTGTTGAAAAACAAAACATGGTAGCAAATACCTTTCAGGAACTCATTAATGAGGATAAAACTCTGTCTGCTAACATGGTGGTGATGCTGAAATACTTGAGTTATACGATTCCTGATAGTTTCCGAGTTACAGAACTGACCCTAAACAAAATTGTATCCAGCCATATCGTGAATGATAAAGTGTGGGACAAACTAACAGAATTAGAAGATCCCAAACTTATCATTGCCTTAAAAGGGTTTTATAACCAGAGCCTAGAAAAAGCATCTACTTTGGTGCAACCTTTCCGTAGTTCATTGGAAAGCAGTGGGCAGTTCAAAATAGTGGATTTCAGTAATGGCCGAAAAATGAATAATAGGCAAACATCCTTTTCAATTAATTTGGTTTTATAGGTAAACATGAATCAAAAGACTAAATATGTTATCCTGTTAATACTAACTGTGACGTTAATTGCAGTCTATGTTTGGGACAGTATAAATATAAGAAGCGAAATTAAACAAATTCAGTCAAATCTCAGTAATATAGATATTCAACTTAAATCGGGTACAGGCATCATGGATGAAGTGAGAAATATCCAGCAGCACTTTACCAAAAAGAAAAACATGTTAATATCTTATCAGATCTCTGGAAGCGATCTTTTAAGTGAAATTGAGACCCTGAGTGATCTGGCAAATGAAATGGACTTGAATATTAGCAATTTGGAGATTGATCCACGAAATACTTTTCCAGCCTTAAATAATAATATGGAAGGTGGGCGAATCGACCTCGAGCGTCATTCTCTGAATTTCCAATTGTCGGGAAATTTTCTCGATGTTGGAAATTTCATGGAAATATTGGAAGACAATTCAACTCATCTTCGTCTCCAACAATGTTTCTTTAATCTGGATAGTATTAATCCAAAGGGCGTTATTGCAGAGTTGCAATATTTGACCTATGGTGGAGCGGAAGAATGAAACGAGAGAAGATTACATTGGGCTTTTTTATTGTAGTACTTTTGGCATTATTTCTGGAATTCTTGCTGGGTCTAATCACTGGTATTAACAGCAAATTCCTTCCTATGGTGACTCAGGTTCATTCAACAACGGAAAATTTTAGTATCTTGGATACTTCTTCTTCGGAACCAATCAACCTCTCAGTAAATAGCTGGGGAAGAGATTTCTTTCATAACCGCAGCAATATTTACGATAACTCGTTCAATTTGACTGGTATTACCCAGTTTGAAAATGGCTACAAAGCTATAATTAATGAACAAATTATCAGTGAAGGAGATCGAATCAAAAAATTCAAGGTAACAGATATCACTAAAAATAGTGTTTTACTAAAATGGTATAAACATCGTGTAACCCTTAAACTGGAAGAATAAATGAAATACTTAAAACAAATACTTAAGCCATATATCTATCTGATATCCGCATCTGTGTTGTTTGGTAAGGAGATTCCCCAATTATTGGATATATATACAACTGAAAAAGAAAATTCATATACACTTGTAATGGAATTCAATAATGCCAATTTCGAATATATTAAAACTGGAACTTTTGCTCCACCCAGTGTATCCCTGTTATTCAAAAATGTCAACTGGGAGCAGGGTAATTTCACTAAAAAGAGTGCTCAAAACCCCCTGTATCAATACGCTGTAAGCATTCCCCGAAACAATAATCAAAAAGAAATAAACAAAAGACTTCAAATAAAATTGGATTTTACTCGAGTTCCTGATTACCAAGTGAAAATAGAGCCTCCTAAAGGCAATAAAAAGAACCACAGGCTAATAATAACTTGGAAAAAGAATAAGACGAAAAAACCTCCTCGCCAATACTTAACACCAACTAACCGTCTGCCAGAATCTAGAGTTAGCTTGAATTTCCAGGCAGCTAAGTTGGTAAATGTGGTTCGTATGTTGACATCTCAGGATAATTTAAATCTAATTATGGGGGATGAGATTCAAGGTGAAGTCACTTTGAATCTTAATGATGTTTCTTTAGAAACTGCCCTGGATGCGATACTTCATGTAAATAATTATGAATGGTTCATGCAAGATAATATAATCGTAGTTCAACCCATGACCACGAAACAAGTCATGAGTGGGGAGTTGCTGACACGCATATTTCGACTTAACTATATCACAGGGACCATGGCTACCGAGGCAGTGCAAGAAGTACTGACTCCTCGGGGTAGGATAAAAGCTCTGTCATCTTCAGCATCACCAGAAAAAGTTCCGGGAAATAAAGACATATTAATAGTTACTGATTCACCTACTAACTTTGCTCTCATTGAAGGAGTTATCAGGTCACTGGATGTTCAAACTGAACAAATCAATATTGCGGTAAAATTCATTGAAACCACCCTAAAACACGATGAAATCATTGGTATCAACTGGGATCTGCGTGAGAGCATGAGTATAATCAGGAGCGGGGATACGGACACAACCCAAACCTTTGATTTGGGCAACCTAATAATTGGGGACCAAACCTTAAATTTTGCTACTCTAAGTAGGCCAGTGGTTTCTGCAATGCTGGATATATTGGCCAATGACGGTGATACCAAATTATTGCAGGAACCACAGGTAACCACCATGAATAATTCTCCAGCAAATATTGTAGTGGGCACCACAATCCCATTACTAGTACCTCAAGGGAAAGGTAGTGTATTTGGAACAAATCCCTATACCTACGAAGATCAGCATATTAATGTTTCGCTGAATGTATTACCACGGGTCAATGATCAAAAAATTATCAGTATGAAAATTGATGCGGTGGTTCAAGCTATTATTGGTTTTGTAGGATCAGATAAACGGCCCATGATCTCCACAAGATCTACGAGTACCAATGTAAGAGTAAATAATGGGGAAACATTACTTATTGGAGGGTTGATTTTTGATACAAACCAAAAAATTGCTTCTAAAGTGCCGATATTAGGAGATATACCATTGATTAAATGGTTGTTCAGTTACAGCAATAAAGATCGGGAACAACGGGAGCTATTGATCTTCATTACACCTACAGTGATCTCTAATGAGACATAGGAGCTAGCGCTAATGTATCATAGACAAATTTTAATTTCCCATAAGGATAAAATTTTATTCACTCCGTAGAAAAGCATCACAGACCATCAGTATTACACGGAATAAAAAAATGATAAAACACAGCTTATTTCTGGCAAATAGACTCAAGGGAATTCCATTAATAGCATTCTACTTAATAAGGTTCTCTTTTCAAATGCTACTTGTTTTTTGCATTTTTAATACAGCAATTCTTTTTGGCCAAAGAGATATTTTCTCTTTTGGGAGTAACAGACCTGTTGCAGATGCTGGCCCTGATATTAAAGCCCAATCAACGAGTTCCATTCAGCTAGATGCTTCTCGGTCGTTTATAAACGATGGATCTAAACTAAAGTTTGAATGGATTTTCGCTCCAGGTCTGGTATATAATAATGAGAATGAATTTGCTTCAGAACTATCGGTAGAACCGTATGATAGTAAGTATTTAAAAAGCATCCAGACCTACAAGCAGCTATTAGATGTTACCATTGCCGATAATGATCTGGGTACAAAACTAGAAGTTATTCTCAAGGTAAAAGATCGTATCGGTTTTGAGGATACCGATACCTTGATTGTTGAATATTTTGATTCCAGCGCTGTCGCTGATACTTTGGTTGATTCCAGGGAGTTGTCTATGGGGTCTTTTGATCTTGAAATGTCTGTTTCAGATTCGGAGAGGTTTGATCAAGGTAGTTCTGGTATTTTAATACAGGGCCTTATTCGGGATGAAATAACTCCGATTGATGTTCAAATTGTTAACAGTATCATTGCGGATCAGATTCAGACTCTTGGTTTCGAATTTGAATTATACCTAAATAAAGATTTACAAGCTGATGGACTAGCTCAGGAATACAGGTTTGATTGTATTTCAGATTCGTGTGCTGCCATGAATGCTAAAATTATTAACGCATCATATGTCATCTCCTGGAGCTTTGATGATGCTTATGAGAGTCTCTCAATGAGAATATTTGATCCTGAAAAATATAATGAATGGATTGATACTGAATCGATTTCGAGACCTTTTACCCCGATAAGTGAATCTGGTATTTATGGTCTGGAGTTTGATTTACGGTCTGCTGTGTCTGATATATTAGACAGTAAAATATTTAAAAAGAAAATTTCTCGAATAAACCGATTTAAGATGAAAAACAAACGATTACTTAGCTTCGGAAAATATCCACTCATTTTAGGTACGATGTATCTTTTCATAGATAAATTTTTTATAGCTGAACCCGAAGAGCCAACCCCAAAACTTCCACCGGAATTTCCACATTAAAAACACAATTCAACATCAACCCAGTGTGTTAATGCACAACAGGAGATAATCATGAAGAAAACAACATACCTGCTCATTCTAATAACAATTACCGTTTTTGGTCAAAATCGACCTAGACCAGTACATAATAAAAGTAATAATAAAATAAAGATCAATAGTGTTGAAAATAACATCATTGAATCTGTACCGCGGCGTATTTCTTATCAGGGCTTACTTACCAAAGCTGATGGGAGCCCCACTGAAGATGGTAGTTATGAAGTAATATTCCGGTTATACAATACAGCAGATGGAGGTGACCCCATTTGGACAGAAAGTCAGGAAGTGACCGTAAACAATGGGATCATCAGTACAGTGTTGGGCAATACAAACCCCTTTACAACCATTCCGCAAGAAGCTTATCTTGAATTAACGGTTGAAGGATCTACATTATCACCCCGGCAGTTACTAACGTCTGTGTTCTACTCTATTCTATCCGACACGGCAGGATTTGCAAGAACCGCCGATCATGACGACTTGTTAAATCAGCCAGATCTAGATGTTTATGTTTTAAAAGATTCTCTTGAAAGTTATACGACCAGTGCAGATTTATATGACACGCTTTCAACATATCAACAACTGGATTCAAACCTGACAGACTTAGTTGAAGATGGGGTTCTTTCTGCCAGTAAAGTGGAATATGGAATTACATCACCTGGTACTGATGGTCAAGCGTGGATATCTGATGGTGATGGTTCAGGAGAATGGGGTATCCCTACAGCTCTTGCAGCTGATGATATTATTGCTGGTGTTGGTGATGTAAGTATTATCACAACTGGTGGGGAAGTAAATATTGTACCAGCTGCAGGTTCTTCTATTGTTTTAGATAGTACAATCACAGTAGATGGCGCAGTTTTAGGTCATAAAGATGATGGTGATCTGATTACCCTTTCACCAGATACTGTTATAGTAGCTGGAACAATTATAGCATCTTCTCTATCTGGTGGTGCAGTGCTAGATGAAGATGATCTGGCTTCAGATTCGGAAACACATCTTGCAACACAGCAATCAATTAAAGCCTATATTGACACAAAACAAAATGCAGATGAAAACCTTGAAACCATAGCCGGTTTGGAACAGGTTGACGGGAATTTCATTGTATCAGATGGTACTGCATGGATAGTAGAAAGTGACTCCACCGCCAGAACTTCCTTAGGATTGGGTACGGTTGCGACACAAGATTTTAATAACATCGATATTGATGGCGGAACAATTGATGGAACTATCATAGGTACAAATTCAGCCAGCACTGGAAATTTCACAACAATTCATTCATCGCAGGCTAATATAGGCGACTTGACCCTAGAAAGCGGAACGATTACATCTGAGGCAGGGGCCATCTCATTTGGTGATGAAAATCTATATACAACTGGGACTCTAAGCGCTGAAACAGGTTCAACAATCGGTAATCTTACCCTGGGAGATGGTCAAATAACCGCCTCGGGTGGAAACATTACATTTGATGATGAGAACCTTTCTACAACAGGGACACTAACAGCGGGAGTTGCCAATTTAGCTTCCACTTCAACAATCGGTGATCTAACCCTTGCAAATGGATCAATAACTGCTGAGGGGACATCCATTACATTCGGGAACGAGAATCTTTCTACAACTGGGACTCTCAGCGCAGGTGTGGCAACCTTTGAATCTGGAACAGCGATAGGTGATCTCACTTTATCGGATGGTTCCATTACATCTTCATCAGATGCTATTTCATTTGGTAATGATGCTTTAACCACTACTGGCACACTGAATGCTGGTATAGCCACACTATCTACTGGATCGACCATTGGTGATCTTACCTTAGCTGATGGTTCCATAACAGATTCTAGTGGCGACATTTCATTCGGGAATGAAAATCTGTCTACAACTGGTAGACTGAATGCTGGTATAGCCACACTATCTACTGGATCGACCATTGGTAATCTTACCTTAGCTGATGGTTCCATCACATCTTCAGATGGGACTATAGAATTTGGGGATGAGAATTTGACTACCGCGGGCACACTGAGTGCTGCAACAGGATCGACCATTGGTAATCTTACCTTAGCCGATAATTCCATCACATCTTCAGGCGGGACTATAGAATTTGGGGATGAGAATTTGACTACCACGGGTAGTATTACCGCAGCATCGTTTAGTGGAGATGGATCTAATCTGACTGGCGTTGTGGCAAGATCCACAGGCACCTTATCCGGCGCCACACCCATAGTTTTAGAGGGTGAAATAGAGGATGATTATGAGACCACCCTAGCAGTAGAAAACCCTACTGCAGACCGTACGATCACTTTCCCCAATAATGATGGTACAATACTAACTACAGGTAATGATTCTTCCATTGATGCGGTGGGCACCATTGCTTCGGGAACTTGGCAAGGTACGGCTGTAGCGGATAGTTATATTGCCAATAATTTGACTATATCTGGCGGTACGGTAGACAATAGTGTGATTGGCGGCGTAACGCCAACTTCAGGTACCTTTACTACTATAACTGGAACCAGCTTAAGCGTTAGTGGTTCTAGCGGGATAACCTTGGAGAATGATGAAACGATCAATAATGCTACGGATGGGATAGTCCTAGTCACTTCGCCAACTACATCCTTGAGCGGTGATCTAGAGGTAACAGGTAATGATATTATTTTTGGGAATGAAGAAACCATTTCTAATACTACAGATGGTACAATAGCGATAACTGCACCGGTTACATCCGTAAGTGGTGATCTGATTATTGGTACTTCTTTAGAGACAGCCACGATAGATTACACCGATGGCGATCTGGCGATGACGATAGCGAATGGGGGGGCTGTTACGTTTGACCAGGAAGCCCAATTCAGTTCAGGAGTTCAAACTGCAGGCTCAATTGAGACAGCCACGATAGATTACACCGATGGCGATCTGGCGATGACGATCGCGGATGGTGGCGGGGTAACAACCAGCGGTGATCTGACCATTGGCACATCTTTACAGACAGCCACGATTGATTTCACAGATGGTGACCTGGCAATTACTATTGCAGATGGTGGAGCGGTAACCACCAGTGGGAATGCCACAGTGACAGGTAACTTAACGGTTACAGGCAATAATATTATTTTTGGTAATGAAGAGAGTTTATCAAATGCTACCAATGGTACTATAGATGTTAAAGTAGATGGCACTACCCAGGTGAGTTTTACAGATGGTACCCTTACGCCGGCGACGAATGATGATATTGACCTGGGGACCAACAGTAATAAGTTTAAGAATCTATATATCGCTGGTACAGCGAATTTGGATGAAGTAGATATAAATGGTGGCACAATTGATAATATAACCCTAGGTACAAACAATGCGATAACCCAAGCCGTAGTTGATTATGTGAATATAGATGGTACATATATTGGACATGTGGATGACACAGATTTAATAACATTAACGAATGGGAATGTTACGTTTACGGGTACAACTGTTTTACCTACAGCAGATATCAATGGTGGTGCAATCGATGCAGTAACTCTTGGCACTAATAGTGCAATTACCGAGGCTGTGATTGATAATATAAATATAAACGGTATCAATATTGGGCATACAGATGATACAGATCTTATAAAACTATTATCTGATTCAGTCACAGTTTCAGGTAGTATTAAGGCAACTAAATTTTATGGTGACGGTATTGGGATTACAGGAGTGTATGCCACTTCAATGAAGTCAGATGATATAACTGTAGGAGATGCAGCAGTGACGATCAGTACTTCTTTAGGAGCAGTAAATATTACTCCTGCCACAGGCTCAGCCATTGTTTTGGACGGCACGATCAGTGTGGATGCAGGAGTAGTAACAGGAG
>ENA-ORDI01000682-ORDI01000682.1-marine-metagenome-genome-assembly--contig:-NODE-682-length-21689-cov-4.014344_pt1 | contig 21689 bp, 17 predicted proteins | sample MGYA00248628_ERZ508525 | MGnify/ENA primary metagenome ERZ508525 (study PRJEB26195, sample SAMN05422138) | marine metagenome | isolation source: East of Porto Seguro, South Atlantic Ocean | place... | reverse complement strand
AGAGATGCCACGCATCGTCGGCATCGTAGAAAGCATTGCTTTCCCCCTTGAACAGTGACATGTGGGTGTGCATACCGCTGCCGTTGAGCGACGCCACAGGCTTGGGCATGAATGTGGCGTACACGCCGTGGCGCAGCGCCACCTCTTTAACCGCTATGCGGTATGTCATCACCGTATCCGCCATTGTCAGGGCGTCTGTATAGCGCAGGTCTATCTCCTGCTGGCTGGGAGCCGCCTCGTGGTGGCTGTACTCCACGGGGATGCCCATCTCCTCGAGGGAGAGCACCGTCTCGCGGCGCAGGTCTGTCGAGGTGTCAGTGGCGTCCTGATCAAAGTAGCCGCCCTGGTCCAAAAGCTCTGGACTCTCGGAGTTCTTGAAGTAGAAGTATTCTAGCTCCGGCCCAACGTAGTAGGTGTATCCTAGGTTGGCGGCGCGGTCAATATTCCGGCGCAAAACGTACCGGGAGTCCCCTTCAAAGGGTTTTTCATCTGGCGTGATAATATCACAGAACATTCTCGCGACGGCATTCTCCCGAGGGCGCCACGGCAAGATGCTGAAAGTGTTGGGGTCAGGCAGGGCGTAGAGGTCGATCTCCTCATCGCGGGCGAAACCTTCAATGGCGGAGCCGTCGAACCCCATCCCGCGTGTCAGCGTGGACTCCAGTTCCTCCATCGTGATCGCAAAACCTTTGAGGTTGCCCAGAATATCCGCAAACCAGAGCCTGATGAACTTCACATCGTTGTCTCTGGCTTCTTTCAGGGCGTATTCTACTGCTTCGTCTCGGTTTACCATCTGGCTATTTGCTCAGTATAGAGGGCCTCTGGCGGTGATCAGATCATGAATCGGATTTCAGGTTCATCGTCCCCAAGTTGGCTTGTTCAGTTCCAATCCGAGGGAAGAGTTTGTGAAGGGTGGCAATCCAGGCCGTTCATCATTTTGGTCGCTGAACTGGGGAGACTCGCCAACTCGGATAGAGTCACAGGGGCCGCAGAAACCACGATTCTAGACGACCATTCAACGACGGGAATAGGCGGCGTTTGTATGGTCAACCCCAAGCAAAACCGCGCATGTCCCCAAGGTAGAGAATTCAAGAGAATATAGCAGTTTGTGAAAGTTGTGTCAATCTTTTCGACTACCTGAACAGGAAGGGGCGTGGCGCCTGGTTGACGCCACGCCCCTTTGTAATTCGTTGGTCTCAACGCATCGGCTTCGCAGCCTAATTTCTATGCGTCAAAGTTCAGGGAGAACTCGTAGGGATGGGGCCTCAATTGCCCGCTTGCAATCCGAACGTGTCTCGATCAGGTTCGGATGAGGCCCTATCGCCTATTATCAGGAAGGAATTTTCTCGATAAGAGAACCGTCCGTCATTAGCCACAGGTCGTTTGAATTATCAGTCTGGTGACCAGATAAGGATCCATATTGGATGCTGGACGGCGATCTTCCAAATAACCTTTTTGATCAACCTCTACTTGCCAAGGTATTCTGACAGAAGCACCTCTGTCAGATACTCCATAATTGAATTCATCGATGCGCTGTGTCTCATGAAGTCCAGTTAAACGCTTCTCATTTCCTGCACCATAATTCCTAATGTGCTCTTGAACATTTTTGCTAAGTGCTTCACACGCATTAATAATAGGCTGGTAGGACTCACGCATCGCCTTTGTTGAATAATTCGTGTGCGCTCCAGCTCCGTTCCAATCACCACTCACTGGCTTTGGGTCAATGGAAACTACTACGCTGTATTCTTCGGCAATCCGATGTAAAAGCCAACGTGACACCCACAGTTGGTCAGATACTTCCAGAGCTCCCACCGGCCCCACTTGGAATTCCCATTGTCCGGGCATAACTTCTGCGTTCGTGCCAGCAATTTCGATTCCGGCTTCGATGCACGCAGTTGCATGTGTTTCTGACACTTCGCGTCCGAAAATTAAATCAGTGCCGACTCCACAATAGTATGGCCCCTGCGGACCAGGAAATCCGCCTTCAGGAAACCCCAGTGGTTGTTTCCCATCAGATTCAAACAATGTGTATTCTTGTTCAATACCGAACCAAGGCTCTTCTGCAGCAAATTTTTCGGCTACCTCGGCACAAGCCGCCCTGGTATTGGTTGGATGCGGGGTCATGTCGGGCAACAAAACCTCACACATAACAAGCATATTATCGGCTCCACGAATGGGATCTTTACAAGAGTAAACCGGTCGCAAAACACAGTCCGAGTTTGCGCCTGGAGCTTGATTTGTGCTTGAACCATCAAATCCCCAGATCGGAAAATCGGTTGTCCCGTCTGGAACTACCTTTGTTTTTGAGCGTAGTAAATGGGTTGGTTCCGTGCCATCTATCCATATGTATTCGGCCTTAAATGCCATACCATCACCTCTATTTGCATGCTTCCTTCTTCGATTTGGAAAGGATCGATCCTAATTTGATCTTTCATCCACCGAAATTGTATTAACTAAATAATACTTTTATGAATATATAAATAGCGCCATATAAGGGTCAGGAACCAGCAGTTAAGTTATGAGATTGAACTCTGTTGATGAACGGTAACACTTTGAGTGCAGCACTGTCGCCAATGGTGTTGGATGATCACCGCATCCTCGCAGTCTCGCGAGGTACTCGGATGATGGGGCTTCTTACACTCGATGTGCCTGACCGAATCTCGGTCAGGCACATATTTTAGCATGGTGACCGGCTTCGCTGCCCGGTGCACCGACGGACAGGTTTCGAGTCCGATGACGGCGGTTAGTGGGTGTGCCAAGGAAGCAGTGGCCTGACTCTGGAACTGGTTAGTCTTCTTTGTTGTTCTTGCGAATGATGCTGGGAACGACCACCCAGAGGCTGAAGAGACCTACGAAAACTGCACCGCCTAGTACCATTTCCATATTGTTCCCATCTCCCTGTTTAATGTGAGGCTGGTGTCGCTTGTTGCTTGCCAGCCATTCGTTTGTTCTATGTTTCACATTATGACGAGATGATGTTACGGACGTGTTACCCAAATGTTAAATCTTTGTTACATCTTTCACATTGTGACTCCCAACACCACATTCCAAGATACAAAGAACCCCGCTCGTCCTTGGTGGTTTGGACGAGCGGGGTTAACGTTAAGGAATACCTTTCCGGTGTTAGTTGCTAGTTAATCGGCTTCTGCCGGGTCTGGCGCGATGCCGCCGGTCTGAGGCGCCATCTCTGGGTAGGCCAGCGCGCCGTGCTCTGGCTCGTCCAGGCCTTGATCTTCTACCTCTTCGGAAGCTCTCAGCCCCATTGTCAGGTCAAGCATCTTGAAGAGAAGGAGACCGACGCCGAGAGCCCAGGCGATAGCGATGACTAGGCCGAGCGCCTGCGGGCCTAGTTGGGCAGCGTTTCCGTCTATCAGTCCCGAGACGTCATTGTGACCAGCGGCGAAGATTCCAACAGCCAGAAGGCCCCAGGCGCCATTGATGCCGTGGACGGTCACTGCGCCAACGGGGTCGTCAACTTTGAGGATGTTCTTGACGAACGCAACACCGACGACCATCAGCCCACCCGCGATCAGGCCGATCACGACCGCCGCCCACGGGTCAACATACGCGCATCCGGCGGTGATTCCGACCAGGCCTGCAAGGGAACCGTTGGCGGCCATTTCGATGTCGGCTTTGCCTGTGCGTATCATGACGATGTAAATGGCCGATGTTGCGCCTGCCGCGCCCGCCAGAAGCGTGTTCACGGCGTTGAGGCCCAGGGTGTCGGAGTTGATGTTGAATCCGAACCATCCGAAGAACAAAATGAAGGTGCCGATGACCACGTAGGGCATGTTGTGGCCCTTGAGAGGCAGCCCTTCTCTGAAGCCCTTCCGTGGGCCAACAACGATGGCGCCTGCCAGGGCCAGGAATCCACCAATCATGTGGACCACGCCCGAACCGGCGTAGTCGGCAAAGTCCAATTCAGCAAGCCATCCCTCACCGTTCCACGCCCAGTGGCCGTAGATGGGATAGACGACAGCTCCAACGATGAAGCTATAGGCGAAGTAGGCGTTGATTTTGGTGCGCTCGGCCATCGCTCCCGCGATGATCGTTGCAGCGGTGCCTGCGAAGACCATCTGGAACAGCCAGCTAACCAGATTGGCGTCGCTGAAATCAGCGAGGAAGAAACCCTCGGAGCCGATAAAGCCAGCGGCTCCTCCGCCGCCCATCATCAGGGCGTAGCCAAACGCCCAGAACCCCAAAGACGCTATGCAGAAGTCGAGAAACGACTTCGTCATGTAGTTGACTGTGTTCTTGGAGCGAATCAGGCCCGCTCCGAGGAAGGCGAATCCCGCCTGCATGAAAAATACGAGGGCCGCCGCGACAATCAGAACGAAGTTGTCCAGCTTTTCGCTGAGCGCAGTGATCGGATCGGTTTCCTGGGCGTACGCGATTGCTCCGCTGCTAACCAGTATGCCGATTCCCAATAACATTACGATTGTCAGTTTCAGCTTGAAAGTCGAGATTCTGAAAACTCCTGACATCTGGTTCATCTCAATTCCTCCTGGGGGCTACCGGTTTGTGAAGTTGTTCACAAGGGTACGGCGCGGATGTTACACGGATGTTGCGGGCTTGTTAAATGTTTGTTGCCGTGTTGTTACAATCTTGTTACACAGGCGGAGGGTCCCGCTATCTCTTTGTTTGTTGGCGAATTCGTCGTGTTGATGGATAAATGTGTGGCCTCGTTGATTGACATACGTTGAATCGTGAAAATTTCCCAACTTACTTGCTAACGGAGTAACTTTGACAAGGTCGAGCAGTCGGCTTAAAATGCGGGCATGTTCGACGGAACAGCTAATGTCTTTAACAAAAGAAGGGCAATGAGGGGAGGATATTTTGGACAAGATGCACGTAGATATCTACTTCGACTACGCTTGACCCTATGTCTACAATGCAGCCGTGTGGCTGCATAGAGTTAAGCAGGTTCTGGGAGATGATCTTGACATCACCTGGAAGAATTTCTCATTGGAGCAAATAAACAGTAAGGAAGGCGGCGACTGGAAGGTTTGGGAGCAGAAAGGCCTTCACGAGGCCCGCGCGCTGCTAGCTTCCGTGGCCGGTGAAGCCGCAAAGCGACAGGGCGATGAGGCCTTCGACAAATTCCATCTGGCCCTGCTGACTGCTCGGCATGCTGGTGATCGGGTTCCTCTTAATGAAGACGACCCTATCATCAAAATCGCCGAGGAATCAGGACTGGATGTTGCCCAGTTCAAGAAAGACCTGGAAGACCCGGCATTGCTCGAGATAGTGGCAAAAGATCACGAAGAGTCTGTGGGAACACATGGAACTTTCGGCACTCCCACGTTCGTCTTCGAGGACGGCCAGTCGTCCTACATCAAGACATTCATTCCTCCTGAAGAGGAATCGCTGGAGGCTTTTGAGCACTTCATTGGCCTTATGTCCAAGCGTTCCTATATTGGCGAGGTCAAGCGGCCTCAGCCTCCGTGGCCAAAGGGCGCCGTGTAGAAACTCAGTGGTTCTGGCTATCCGAACACGCTGATGACAGGGGAGGGGGTTTATCCTCCCCTGTTTTGCTTCTATTCCGCCATGCTGAGTCGAAGAGAAGCATCTGGCCTTGTGTTAACCAGCCGCTGTCAACCAGACACCAGATTCTATACGCACCCGCTTAAGAAGGTGTGTTCAGCCGGACGAAAACCCTCCTGACACCTTATATCCTGACACCTGACAACCTCGTTGGCGCATTTCATTGTAAAATTATCGTACGTCGCCCCGGAACGGTAATTCGGAATGAACTTATTTACTCAATCACGATTGGATGTTCTCGAACGCAGTCTCGACGTGTCATTTGATGACAAGTCGTTGCTGGAACTTGCCTTCGTGCATAGCTCCTTTCTTGCGGAGTTCCCTGAGGTCTATCCTGAGTCCAATGAACGCCTGGAGTTTTTGGGGGACGCGCTGGTTGGACTGGTGGTCGCTCACGAGCTTTACACTCGATTTCCAGAAAGGCCGGAGGGCCAACTCACCCAGATGCGGGCCGCTCTGGTGTCCAAAGAAGCCCTGGCCCAGGTTGCAGACGTTCTGAAAATCGGCGGATACTTGATATTGGGCAAGGGAGAAACGGAGACCGGAGGCGTCGAGCGAGAATCCAATCGGGCCAACGCTTTTGAAGCGCTCATTGGTGCGATATTTCTGGACCTGGGCTATGGCGCTGCGCGCGAGTTCACTCTGAGAGTCATGGAACAGTCGATCAAGGCAGTGGTCAGCGGCGATGCTCCGCTGAAGCATCCCAAATCGCTTCTTCACGAAGTGTCGATGTCTAGAGGCTACGGGCCGCCAGTTTACAAAGTCATAAATCAAACAGGCGCAGATCACAACCGTGAGTTCACCGTTGAGGCAGTGGTCAATGGCAAGCCAGTCGGTCACGGCATCGGAGGCCGAAAAGCTCTAGCCGAGCGCGAAGCCGCCAGAGAAGCCCTGAAGGCTATGGACGTGAGCGAGTGACGTTGACCCCACTCATCCGGTTTCGTACTTGTGGCCTAACTCCTCTTCCCACCTGAGGTAGTTCACCATGTCCGCGAAGTTGCGGTCCGGCCCCATCGGCAGAACATCGGTGGGAATGCTCATTACGCCGGCAAGACCCTGCTCGATGGGAAGTCCTGACTCAAGCCAAGCCGCCATGCCCCCGTTCAGAACGGACACGTCAGAATAGCCCAACTCGGAGAGAGTCGCAGCGGCCAGCGTTGACTGCACTCCATCCCTGCATGTGACCGTCAGTGGAGCCGATTTGTCGGGCGCCGTCGCTTCAATCCTCAGTTCCAGCCACCCTCGGGGAATCCAGTGCGCTCCGAGAGCGTGGCCCCAGGCAAAGTCCTGGCTAGGATCGACGAAGATTTTCGTGATCTGGCTGTCGGATTCCAACTCATGGGCAGAAATATGCTTGGCCTGTAGAACCGCCTCAGCGAAACCGTCAGGCGCGGTGGCGGGCATGCCGGATTCTAACTCCGCGCCAGCGGACTCCCAAGCCGACGTTCCGCCGTCAACGGCATATACCTCTTTGTGACCCATCTGACGATACATCGAGGCGGTCTGGACGGCCCGCGCCTTGCTGTCACAGGTGAACACGATGGGGCAGTTATGAACAACACCGACTTCATCGGAGCGTTGCACCGCCTGCCCGCCTGGGAACCACCGGAATCCCGGAATGTGTCCGGCCTTGTATTCGCCCTCGGTGCGAACGTCAATCAGGTAGATGTTTTCGGCGCTTTGACGGCCTATCATTGCATAGAGTCCGGGGATATCAAGGAATTTGACGCCGTCCTCAGTCGCCAGCGTGTCGGCGTACTGTTCGGCGGCGGCTATGCCTTCCGGCGAAAGTTCGGGTAATTCCAGACGGTCTCCGTTCGCCTCCAGTTCTAGTCCGGCCAGAACCCAGCCCGCTGTTCCGTTCTCGAGGCCAAAAACATTGGTCAGGCCCATGCGCTGAAGCACACGGGTTCCGATGATGCTCCGGGTGCGGCCCGCGCAGTTGACGACAACGGTCGTGTCGTCGTCCAACTGGCTGGTGATGTCGGTGATGCGGAGGGAAAGCTCGCCGCCTGGGATGCTCCTACCTCCGGGGATGCAGGCTCGTTGGTACTCTTCAGGAGTCCGGGTGTCGAGGATTACCAGCTTGTCGCCGTTTTCAATGCGTTGGTTGAGATCGGTGGCTGTTATCTCAGGCACATGATGCTGCACCTGCATCTTCTCGCCGTAGTCCTTGCTGGGGACATTCACCCCCCACTCGGTCGGAAGCTTCTCCACGACCCACCGGTTCATGCCGCCGTCAAGCGCTGAAACGTTTGTGTACCCCATGCGCCGGAGGGTTCCTGCGGCTAAATCCGCGCGGCGACCGTCGTCGTCACACACGATGATGTGGATGCCTTTGTGGTGAACTGACCCCGCCATTTGAATCTCCAGATCGCGTCTCGAGATGAGGCTGGAGCCTGGAATGTGGGAACTGTTATACTCGCCCGCCTCTCGCACGTCGATGAGGGCGTAGACGTAGTCGCTGGACATCAGGGCGTTAAGATGTGTTGCCGAGATTGTCCTTGCGTTGGTCGTTGTTGTTGAGGCATTGTGTTGTGTCATTCTAACCAGTTCTCCACTAACAATCTTGGATTCCGAAATCTATTTTACGACCTGTGTAGCCATGATCCCAGGCGGATTTCACTGCTGCGAGAAACTCGTCGAAATCCTTATCGGATTAAGGGGTTGAAGGCCCCAACTCCTCCCAACGCGCCCTTTGCATAGTCGGAGAATGGTCTTTCGGCGTGGGAGAACCGAGTGTCTCCCAGAATTACGTCCGAGGATTTATCGAAGATTGATCTCCTAGCAGTTGCTGAACTTCTTCGTCGCGAAATGGGTCACCGCTCCGGTTTCGAGGTCGTACCTGCTGCGCTCCAGGCCCCGGAGGTCGGTGCCATAGACGTGGACCTCGACAGTGGGCCTGTCGCTGGGGTTGTCCATCTGGTGGATTTCGTCCACGTCAGGGATCAAAAGGCTGACATCTCCGGGCTTTACGACGGTCAGGCGGTCCTTTTCTAGTTCGGCGTAGTCGTCGCGGGAGCGGTCGTCGTGGCGGCGGAATCGGGTCTCGTGGATGGAGTTGTCCATGACTCCGATCATGCCCCAGGTGCGATGGTCGTGAGGGCCGATGTGGTCTCCAGGGCCCCAGACCACAGTGGTGATGAGCAGGCCATTGTCCCCATAGTGCAGCAGGTAGCTACCGTGGTTGCTGGAACCGGCAGGAAACCGGAACTCATCAGGAATCGCCTCGGGGTTGTTGATGAGACGCTCCAACTGAGTTGAGCCAACGTCGAATATCTTCTCCTGGTCGGCTTTATCGTCAATCAGCACGTTCATGTCGTGGACGAACTCGTCGAGCGAATAAGTTACGGTTGTCATGATTGTCTCCTGTTGGTGTTCATATCGTTGTGTTCGATCTTACATCATCGTCACGGATTCATCTGCCCGTCGTTAGAACTTCTTTTAGGCGGGCGGCGAGAATCTCTTCCTCGCCTGGTTGCAAGGCCACAGGATACACAGCCAGTGCGTCACCAATGTCGGATAAGCCGACCCGCACGCCGGGGTCACCGTCGAAGAGCATCTGGTTTATGTCCTCGATGTTGGGGCCGTTCCAGTCCTGATCAAAGTGGATTACTGCCTTCGCGAAGTTGGAGCCCCCTTCAAGATGGTCTGGACGGGCTTCCTCAAGTTCTACTCTGAGACCAGGAATCTCCTTCAACTCGTCAACGACGTGAACGCACTTGGCGCGCCAGTTGGCGTTCACCGCCTCAAAATCGGTGTCCACGAAAATCTCCAGGGCTGTGATGAGTCCGGCGATCTCCTCTTTGCAGACCTTGGCCGCGCGACCCACAGACACGCTGTTGGGGGCTCCGTTGGCGTATGCGGCTTCGATCAGGTCGGCCCGTCCGGCCAGGATGCCGGTGGACTGGGGGCCCATGACGCCCTTACCGCCACTGAAGCTAACCAGGTCGGCGCCCTCCTCTATAAATCGAGACAGGTTCTCTAGCGGAGGAAGCATTGCCGCCGCATCCACGATAACAGGGATATCGTGTTGGTGAGCGATCTCTACGGTTCTGCGGAGGGGAATTGCTCCTCCGCGTCGGGGGCCGAATATATATGCCACCGCCGCCGTGTTCTCGTTGATGGCGTTCTCAAGCTCCCATTCCTGCGTCGTGCTGGCGTTTCCGATCTCCACCAGCATGGCTCCTGCCGCTCGGAAACTGTGGTCGTAGTTGACCCGGTGGGCGCGATGCAGGATGATTTCGTTCTTCATGTTGGAGGTGTCGGGGAGTTGCCATATTTTGGCCGGGTCGTTTCCGGCCATCGTGGCCGCAGCCTCCAGCACCATGCCAGCCGCCGAGCCTGCGGTCACCAGTCCGGCCTCTGCGCCTGTGAGGGTGGCGATGATGTTGCCTGCTTTTTCGTTCAGTTCGTGCATGTCTACAAACCAGTGTGAGGCATCGTCCATCGCCTGAACCACGGCTGGGGGCATGATGCTCCCGCCATACACGGTTATCCAAGAAGCCGCGTTGATGATCCGCTTGACGCCTAGCCTATTGTAAAAATTTCCGCCTGTTGTCATTGTTGGTTTTTCTCCTGATGTGGCTCGAACCAGTGTAGCCTGCTCATTTTACACCGAGCTCCGGTTGATTAAGGTTTCCGGGTCAGAGGGTTCTGAAAACCGGCGCACGGTGTTTAAGACCGGCGCTCAGGTCGCCAACCGCCGTCGTTAATTCATTCCAATATCTGAACGCTTTTTTTGGTCTGAGATGTCCGAAACTACAGGCGAACCCTGCGTCACAAGTGTACCCTCGACGCCACCGACGAGCAACTTGGGAATTCTGGCCTTCAATTTCCCACTGTGATACTCTTGGCGTGCCTTATCGAAGGTCTAAAATCGAAGGTCGCCAGTGGGGCAAAACTGGTGGGTCTCGATACACAATTAAGGGAGACGAGAATGGCCAAAGTAATCGGTAGTTATCTAATCGCCAAGCAACTCAAGGAGGAGGGCGTCGACACGCTTTTCTACTTGATGGGTGGCCCGAATTTCGACATCGTGATGGCGGCTGAAGACCAGGGCATCAACTGCGTCGATTTCAGGCATGAGCAGGCGGCGGCCTATGCGGCTCATGCCTATGCTCGTGTGACTGGCAAGCCCGGGGTGACCACTGCCGCTTCCGGCCCCGGAACCCTGAATCTGCTGACCGGAATTTATACCGCCGCAATCGACTGCGCTCCTATGGTAATTCTCGGTGGCGCAGGCCCCGTGCATGAGATCGGACGCGAAGCTTTCCAAGAAGTGGACCAGCAAAGCATCATTGATCCCATGGTCAAATGGTCTCATCGCACCACGCAGGCCGCGCGGTATCCCGAGGTCGTCAGCATGGCGTTCCGCGAGGCGGTCAACGGACGACCCGGCCCCGTGTATATCGACTGCGGAGCGGATGTCCTTTATGAAGAGGTAGAGGAGGATGAAGCTATCAGCGGCACTCGCGCAACCCGGCGCACTCGCCCTGCCGCCGAGCCTGGAGCGATAAAAGAAGTTATCGACATGATGTCCGCCGCAGAACGGCCCATCATATTTGCTGGCGGCGGAGCCTTTTTCTCAGGGTCTGCTCCAGAATTGGAACGCTTCGTTGACGTCACCAAGACCCCCTTCTACACCGCGCCAATGTCCCGTGGACTGGTTCCCGAGGACAACGCGGTGTCGTTCCAAGGCGCGCGGTCCACTGCCATGCGCGAAGCAGATTTCGTGCTGGTTGTCGGCACTCGCCTGAACTGGATGATGCAATACGGTCAGAGGTTCGCTCAAGATGCCAAGATCGTCCAGATTGACATTGACGGTCGAGAGTTGGGTCACAATCGCAACATCGACCTGGGAATCCAGGCCGATGCCAAAGCTGCGATGGGTCAACTGTTGGCCGAGGCCGAGGCCCGTGAGGGCGAGTTCGCCGACCGCCTGGAGTCTGATTGGGTCATTCACTTGAGAGAGGACAACGACCGTCGGGCCGAGCAGAGCGCGCCGTTGCTGAACTCCGATGCGCAGCCCATCCATCCACTACGGCTTTGCAAGGAGATTCGAGAGTTCCTGGACAGGGACGCTATCGTGTCTGTTGACGGCAACGAGATTCTGCACTTTGGGCGGCAATCAATACCGACCAATGTTCCCGGTCACAGGCTGAACTCCGGTGTCACCGGAACGATGGGCGTTGGTCTCCCCTATGGCATCGGCGCTCAGCTAGCGAAGCCTGATGCTCAGGTGCTGGTGTTGCACGGCGACGGCTCGATGGGCCAGAACGCTATGGAGATCGACACCGCAGTTCGACACAACCTACCCGTGGTTACGGTCATCAGCAACAACGCGGGATGGACGGCTCGCACGCCCGGCCAGCGCAAGCCCGGTCGTGAGCTTGGCTTCACCGCCTACCACAAGATGGCTGAGTCACTGGGTGCTTATGGCGAAGAGGTGACAGACCCTGCCGAGATCAAGCCCGCTCTGGACAGAGCGTACTCTAGCGGCAAAGCTGCGGTGATCAACGTCATTGTAGAGCCTACCGCCGCCGGCGTGTCCCGCGCCTGGGGCGGCTCACGCATGGAGTAAATTTTTTAATTACTTCGATCACGTGGTAATTGTTAGGGGTGCGCTCACGCGTGCCCCTTCGTTTTTCAGAGTTTTCTTAAATGAGCCTATCGACGTGAAACAAAAGCGATTCTTCCGCGTGATGCCAAGGATGACAGGGCTGATGATCGCCCTATTGGCGATCGAGTTTCTGGACGAGTTCGTGTTCGGAATTCGCGAGGCTGGCTGGCCTCTCATTCGGGACGATCTCGACCTGTCTTATGCGCAGATTGGGATACTGCTGAGTCTGCCTCGACTGCTGGGTTCGGTGGTTGAACCGCCAATCGGGATTCTGGGCGATGTCTGGAAGCGCAGGTGGCTGATTCTGAGCGGAGGCGTCGTTTTCGTTGCTGCGCTCGTGTTGATCTCCGCAAGCCAGAATTTTTTGTATTTGCTGGTGGCGTTCATCCTGTTCTACCCTGCTTCGGGCGCGTTCGTAAACCTGTCTCAGGCGACGCTGATGGATTCTGAGACTGATCGTCACGATCAGAACATGGCTCGATGGGGATTTGCGGGTTCGCTGGGCGTGGTGTTAGGCGCGGCAGTGTTGGGTGGGGCAGTCCTACTGGGCGTCGGATGGCGAGTATTGTTCTTGTCGTCCGGTGTTGCGACGGTTTTTGTTCTTGTGGTGGCACGGGGCATGCCTCTGGGTGGCGATTCTGGCATAGGGCAGTCAGGGGCCATGGCCAAGGACCTGAAACAAGGAATCTTCGACGCGCTTAGAACGCTCAAAAAGTTTCCGGTGCTGCGCTGGTTGGTGTTGTTGGAATTTTCGGACCTGATGCTGGACGGCCTCCACGGATATCTGGCCCTCTACTTTGTGGATGTGGTTGGCGCAGCGCCGGCGAACGCCGCGATGGGGGTAGCAGTGTGGACGGGAGTCGGTTTGGTGGGGGACGTTTTGCTGATACCGCTGTTGGAGCGAGTGCGAGGTCTGACCTACCTGAGGTTCAGCGCAGCAGCGGAGTTGCTCTTGTATCCGGCATTTCTGTTGGCGCCGGGATTGTGGCCCAAGCTGGTGATCGTCGGCGTGTTGGGCTTCGCCAATGCGGGCTGGTATTCGGTGTTGAAAGGGAAGTTGTACTCATCCATGCCGGGTCAGAGCGGGGCCGTGATGGCCGTGGGCGACGTGTCGGCCTTGTTCGGGGGTCTCATTCCGCTGGGCATCGGGATCGCGGCTCGCACGTGGGGTCTGGGCGCGGCGATGTGGCTGCTGCTGGCGGGGCCCGTGGCGCTGCTAGTCGGCATCCCTCGGCAAAGAAAATTAGCGGCCTGACCTATATTCACGATCTTTCGTGCGCTGTGAAGGAGATAGGTGTTGCAAATCCTCAGAAACTGGCTTCAGCTTGTTCGTGTACTGAACGCGGAATGAACAACAATATCCAGCCAAAGATTCCGATTATCACAATTATCAATTCCCCGACGCCGATGCGCGCATATCTCACGCTGCCAGGAGACAAGGCTTTTCCCCAATAAAGGTTCAAGACTCTTTGGGCCATCGTCATGGGAACCGTAATTAGAGTAGTGCTGATAAGCGTTATCAAAATTAGGGCTGCATTATTGGCGATTCCAAAAGAAACGAAATTGAGAATGGTGGAGAGGACTAATAACACAACCGCCAATCCAGGCGCTATTGTCGACGCAACGCTTTGACTGGCTGCCAACTCGTTTATGGTCCGAATGTGGGCGTGCATCCTGAAGAATCCGTAAATAGGCACATTGAGGGTCATTGCGTGCCAGAACGGATAGTTGTCGCCTTCGATCTCGCTCGCCATGTGTTTCCATGTGATGTAGAACCAGTAAAAAAAATAGAGTCCCAACGATAGGAACGATGCGAGAACAACCCTGTTGCCACTGATTATCACCGCTGAACTACGGGTGGACCCGGCGCCATCCCCTAGTTGGTCTCGCAGTCCTGGAGGAACTTCGTTGAATTCGCTGACCCCGCAATTGGAGCAGAACTGACTAGCGGTCGAGTTAATTTCGCCGCAGTTGGCGCATAGCTTATCCGTCATGCGTCGGACGATAACACCGCCTCTCAACGCGGTCAACTTCAGCGGACACTCCATTGTTAATATTCTGTAACACCGTATCGGGAACCCTGGGTGTTCTATCGCGAGAGAAGGCATATTACGGGTCGCTTTTGGCATGGGCAGTTGCGACTATTGTGTCTCATCCAGTTGATTCGGAGATAATCAGATATGTTGGAACAAAACAAAGCGACGGTCCGCAGATCCTACGACACTACGGGCGCTGGCGACCTGAGTATCATAGACGAACTACTGTCCGAGGATGTGGTCATCCACGGTTCGGTCGGCGAACATCACGGCAGAGACAACATCGGGCGAGTCATGGCCGGCCCGGGGTCGCATTCACAGGTTGGCATGTGACTGTGAATGACCAGATGACAGAAGGCGACAGGGTCGTTTCGCGTCTCACGGTTGGCGGGACTCACACAGGCGCGATGATGGGCATTGAACCCACCGGCAAAGTGGTTGAGTTCAGCATAGTGTTCATCGACCGGCTGGTTGACGGAATAACCCTCGAAGGCTGGCACAGCCCCGACTACTACAGCTTGTTTCGCCAGTTGGGCGCTTACCCAGAGTGAGATGGCCAATATGCATATGAACAAACACCTGATACCTGATGCCACTTAAACGATGTGCAACTAACACTCCGTAACTCGAATTTCATGCTGATACTGCTGGTTCTCTTCCTAAGTCAAGTGGATGCGGTCGATCAGTTCGGTTTGTACTCATTGACTAATCTGATGTACCCCGACTGGAGTTTCTCTGGTTCTGTTTAGCCTGATCGCCGGAGTCCCCGTGGACAGGATGGATAAAGCGAAGACTGCTAATCATGAGTTTGATTGCGCAGATAATGTTATCCGCTGTCGTTGCTTACCTGTTAGCCGCGGACCGGTTCGCCTGGTGGCAGGTGATGGCGGTTGAATTCGTTCGGTTTCCGATATGGGCGGTAAAGGTCACCGCTATCTGAACACTCATTATGGATATCGTAGGTAAAGTTAACCTGCTTGCCGCCAACGCTACGACCGACTTGGCGTTCGCTTTTGTGAGAGTATTTGGGACTCTGTTGGCCGGTTTTTTGGCGACGTTCAGCGGTGTCGGCTTGCATTTTATGTTGACTACATTTGCTGGGATTCCGACGTTGGGTAGCAACGGGTTGCTATTTATGTTGATTACATTTACTGGTGTCGCGGCGGTTTTGCTGTTGCGCCGAATACGCGACGTGGAGCCCCAGATAAGAACGGACTTGGCGTCTCCGGTTGAAGATTTGAATGCCGGATTGCGGTATGTCGCCAGTAATCCAATAGTATGGACTCTACTTATTTTGGGTTCGGTCGTCGAGGTATTTGGTTGGAATTACCGGCAAGCCCTGTTGGGGAGGGCATTCGATTTGCGGAAGATTTACCGGGCTAGTTGGAGGTTTGTTGGGTTAGCAGCCGGACTTGGCGCCCTGGTATCGTTGCTGTTTCTCTCGATCCACAAAGACATCAAGAGCCAGCCACGACTGATGATGGTCGCCTACATTTTTATGGCCGTATCAATGATGATCTTCGCCTGGTCGCCGTGGCTTGTTTTGTCTGCTGCACTGATGGCGTGCGTACTTCATGCGAACGAGCTCCTACGCGATTATGGACACTCTGCTCCAAAACAGAGTGTCAAGGGCGATGCGGGGCAGGGTGTTGGGCCGTCAATTCGTGTTGGTTGGTTTCTCGAATGCGCGGGTATTGCAAACTTGGTCCACCACTGGTCAGCCTCACAGGATATCTTTAGGCGCTACTGGAGGCTGGGTTTTCTGGATGGGCACTGCTCTCCTGGGCGCGCCAATAACTGTCGCCTTCGGGCCAGGAATTGTGGCCGTCGTAGGATTGATCATGTTGAGGGGCGTGTCCGCAATATTCAGGTAGCAGCCCGCCACCGAATCTGAAATTTGATCACTTGCGCCGGCAGCTGAGCATTTGTCATGCTGAATCGGTGGAAATTTCTGGTCGTATATTAGGAAATCCGGCGCTCGCGCACGACCATTTTTTTCTTGGTGGCAGAAAAAGGCAATTCCTGACACCTGAAATCCCGATTCCTGGCCCCCGAAACGATATGTGGCTATTACTCCATAACCCAAAATTCAGGCTGATGTGGCTGGTCATTCTCTTAGATGAGGTGGCGGTGATCAGCTATTTCACTGTGAGCGGATGGCTGGCTCTGACGCTCACAGACTCGCCTTTCTGGGTGGGGGCGACCGCCGGCATGGGCGGTTTGGCTCTAGCGTCGGCCAGCCTGTTCGCCGGAGTGATCGTGGATCGCATGGACAAGCGGAAGCTGATAATCGCAGGCTTGATCGTGCAGATGGGTTTCTCGTTCACCATCGCGTTTCTGATCTTCTCCGAGTATATCGCCCTGTGGCACGTATTGGTGATAGCGTTCCTTCGCGGACTGGCGGCTTCAGTGAAGATCACAGCCACTCACACGTTGATTTTAGACCTGGTGGGCAGGTCTAACCTGCTGGCTGCCAACGCGGCGACCATCGCCGCATTCACCATCATGGGGATAATCATGCCTCCGGTGGTCGGTTTCGTGGTGGAGAGAGCAGACATCGGATGGACATATATTGTTATGGGATGCGCCGGGTTTACTGCGGCTTCTCTAATGGCCACCCTACGAGGCGTTGAGCCTCGCAAACGAACGGAGCGGACATCGCCGCTTCAAGACCTCAGCGCAGGACTGAGCTACGTCGTCACCACGCCTATCGTGCGCTCTCTCATTATATTAGGGCTGATTGGAGAGGTCTTCGGATGGGGTCACGAGACGATGCTGCCAGTGATGGCCCGCGACGTTCTGGAGGTCGGCCCAACAGGCCTGGGATATCTGTACTCTGCGGGCAGCGTGGGCGCGCTGATTGCGTCGCTGATTCTATCGACCCGCAGTGACATCACCAATATGGCGCGACTGATGATCGCAGGCTACATCGGCCTGGGCGTGTTCCTGATACTGTTCGCCTGGTCGCCGTGGTTCCTCGTGTCGTTGGTTCTGCTGGGGATGGCGCACTTCATGGGGGCCTATTCATTCACAATTCTGGAAACGAGGCTCCAGACCAGCGTGCCGGACGACATGCGGGGCAGGGTGCTGAGCGTCCAATCCTTCGGATTTGGCCTATCGAACGTCACAGGTTTCCAGACCGGCGCCACAGCCGCATGGTTGGGCGCGCCCGTTGCAATCGCCATTGGGGCGAGCGTCGTGGCCGCCAACGGTCTGCGCCTGTTGCGAGACGTGTCCGCAAGGTTCAGAGACCAGCAGGAGATTGATCAGGCTCAAGAGTGACCGACTGAGAATGAGACTTAATTCTTCAGCGTGAATCTGGCCGGCGTCTCCTCGACGGATTCCTCTTTGATGAGCTTTCGGAGGTGGGTGTTGACGTTGCGCTCTGCCGAGGGACGTAACCCCTTCTTCAGGTTTTTCGGATACATGTCGGATGTGATCTTCGACACTTCGGAAATGCCCTTCTCCAGAGCCGCCACTACCTGACGCTCTCGACCCATACGGTGTTCGTACTGCCAGCGGACGAGGTTCGCTCCTCTGGGAGCAGGAACCACTGGGCCGTGGGCTGGGCAAATGGTGTCGTGCTTGAACTTCGTCAAAAGCTCCAGTGATTTCATGTAGGCGGCCAGGTCTCCGACCGATGTTGAGCTGGCGCCCAGAACCGTGTCACCGGTGAACATCACTCGGTCCTCGCGCAGGTAGTAGCACACGTGGTCAACCTCGTGGCCGGGTGTGAACAGCGCTCGAAGGCCCACGCCGCCGCCTGTGACGATGCGCTCTCGCGACTTCAGCGCGACAACCGCGTCCTCGTCGTCCAACAACTTCTGGAGATGTTTCACAAGCTTGGGATGGCATCGAACCGGAGCCTGCATGACCTCGTGAATCCTGTCCAGCCCGCCTGTGTGGTCTCCGTGGCCGTGGGTGATGACGATGGCAGTGATCTTCGGCTTTCCCAGCTCATCGTAGTAATCCAGGATCGAGCGGGTCCACTCACGCTCGTAGTCTCCGGTGTCGATGAGGATCATCTCTTCGGAGGGGTCGCCGACGAAGAAGTTGTTGCTCCCGCCAGGATGGGAGGTTGCTCCGTCGTCGATGTGCATGTTGTAAACGTGGGGGGTGATCTGCATGGTTCGCCTCGTAAGGGTGTCAGAATTTTGCTTAAGCACTCTCAGCAGAGATGGTACACTGAAACGCGAGTTTGAGTCACCAGGGAGATCAACTGATTTCTATGCTCAAGGGCATCATGATATCGGCGCTGTAAATCTTTGCGCTTATCTTTGCGTTTTACGGGGTGGTCGCTCAGGGCGGCCAGGATTGCCATGCTTGGCGTGATACTTGCTGGTAGTGGCGTCTTCGAGTTTGTCCTGACTGTGGTAGCTCGCAGGCCTGAGCCTGAGCCGCCCTTCGAGTTCCAATCTGTAGGCCGCAGTTCTTTCCAAATCGACGTTGACGAGCTTCGCTCCTGACGGCTGATAGTCTCGATTAAAGGGCGTCTAGCCTCTCCAGAACCTGCTCAGGCAGGCTCACATCCACAGCCGCCGCGTTGCTGGCAACCTGCTCAGGACGGGACGATCCGACAATGACCGACGTTATCTGAGGCTTTGCCAAAGTCCACGCCAGCACGAGTTGAGGGACCGAAACATCCAACTCCGACGCCTCTGACTTTAGGCTATCGACGATGGCGAAATTGCGCTTGTTCCAGTAGGTGTTCTTGGCCCGCGCCGCGTGACGGGACGCCATGTGACTGTCCTCTGGCGGCTGGGTGTTCGGATCGTAAGTAGCAGTGAGTAGTCCGGCCATGAATACCTGAAAGGGAATGATGCCGATTCCCTGGTCGTCGCAGGCCGGGAATAGCTCGGTCTCGATGTCTCGTTTGCCGAAGTTGTATTCAGGCTGCACCGACTCGAACCGCTGGAAGCCGTTCTTGTCGCTGACCCACAGCGCTCGCGTCAACTGCCACGCGGCGAAGTTGGAGCATCCCAGGTAGCGAATCTTCCCCTGCTGCACAAGGCTGTCCAACGTGCCTAACGTCTCTTCCAGGGGAGTGTCCGGGTCCCAGTAATGAACCTGATAAAGGTCAATGTAATCAGTGCCCAGCCTGCGAAGACTGCCATCCACCGCGTCCATCAAGTGCTTGCGAGAGAGGCCAACGTCGTTGGGACCCTGTCCTGTGGCGATGAACCCCTTGGTGGCGACCACAAAATCGTGGCGATGGCCCTCCACCGCCTTTCCGACGACCTGCTCCGAGTGACCGGCGTGGTAGGCGTCGGCTGTGTCGATGAAGTTGATTCCGTGCTCAAACGCGGCTTCGACCACGCCGATAGCCCGGGCGTCATCAACATACCCCGCGCCGAACATATTTGTCCCCAAGCAAATCCTGGAGACTTTAAGCCCTGATTTTCCTAACCGCGTGTATTCCAAAGTTCTTTTTCCTGACAGAAATATCCAGCCGCCACTCTGAGTGGAGCGAAGCATCTGGTCGTATATGGGGCAACTATGTTCTACTGTCGACCAGACCCTTCGACTGCGGTCTCAGGTTGGACACCGGCCGACGGCTGATAGCTCGCGTTATCGGAACAGCGCGGCGGGCCGCTCCACAGTAGCCTGAAGCCTACGCATGAAGCTCGCGGCTATGGCGCCGTCGATTACTTGGTGGTCTGCCGTTAGAGTGACGGTCAACATCTCGCGGATCACGATCTCTCCGTCTCGAACGACCGGCTTTTGGACGCTTCGACCCACGCCCAGGATGCCGTTCTCAGGCGGATTTAGGATGGGCGTGAATACGTCAACGGTTCCCAAAACGCTTATTGTAAAGGTTGCTCCAACAACATCGTTGACGGTAAGTTTGCTGTCGCGTGCTTTGGCGGACACGTCGGTTGTGGCTTCGGAAATCTGTTGGAGGTTCAATTGTCCAACGTCTCTGATTACTGGCACGATGAGACCGTCTCCCAGCGCCACAGCGAGGCCGATGTTGACCTGATCGAAATAATGCGCTGTCCCATCGACAAGCACCGAGTTGACGGCTCCGACGCGCTTCAATGTCTCGGCGCACGCTTTCATCAAAACGTCAGCCAGTGTGATGGTGTCCTGACCCTGAGACGCTTCGCGGCGCAACCTCTGAGCCTCTGTGACGTCCAACTCCAGCGAGTAGGATAGCTGGGCCGAGTTGGCAAGGCTGTCCTTCATATGTCGAGCGATAGTCTGACGCATGCCCCGGAGGGGCTTCGACTCAGAAGGCTCCGGCAGTCCGGGCGGTAGCTTCGGGGCAGCATCCGCTTGCTGTTGCTCTGCGAAGGCTCGAACGTCGGCTTCCACAATCCGGCCTCTGGGGCCGGATGGCGTGACCTGGCTGAGGTCGATTTCAAGGTTAGCCGCCAGACGGCGGGCTCCGGGCGTCGAAGGCACGACGTCTCCGTTTGTGGCTGCAGCGGGAAGACTTCGACGCGGCGGGGTTGCCGCAGCCCTTGACCCGGCGCTGGAGGGAGTCTGGGCCTGCGGAGGCTCAGGGACGGCTTCACCCTCGGCCAGCAAGTACCCGATCAGTCCATCGACAGCGACGGTGGCTCCTTCATCCACTATGGGATGGAAGACACCGCCTTCGGTGGCCTCAAGGTCGTAGTTCAGCTTTTCGGTCTCGATTTCGGCGATCACCTCGCCCTGACCCACGTTGTCTCCCTGGGCCTTAGCCAGTCGCACAACGGTTCCCTCTGTCATGAAATCACCGAGTCTGGGCATTACGATTCGTGTAGCCACAGGTTCCCCCTATTCCAGAACGCCCAGCGCGGCCTCAACCACCATGTCCTTGTTGGGTACCCACAGGGCCTCTAACGGTCGGCTGTACGGCACAGGAGCATGAGGCGGGTTGACCCGCCGCGGCGGTGCGTCCAGATAATCGAACGCCTGCTCAGCCACCAGAGCCGATATGTCGCTGGCGATGGAGCATCGAGGGTAGTCCTCGTCCACGATGACGATCTTGCGTGTCTTTTGAACCGACTCGAGAATCGCTTCGTCGTCCATAGGAGACAACGATAGCAGGTCCAGCACCTCAGCGGAGTGGCCTTGGGCCTCGAGTTCGGCGGCGGCATCCAGGCAAACCTTTGTGGTGTAGCCGATGCCCACCAGGGTCACGTCTGTTCCTTCTTTGGCGATATTGGACTTGCCTATTTCAACTTCGTACTCTTCCTCTGGGACGTCCACGTCAAACCTGATGCCCATAAGCTGGCGGTTGTTGAACACGATCACCGGGTCGTTGTCCCGAATGGCCGCGATCATCAGGCCCTTGGCGGTGTAGGGGTCCGAGGGCACAACGCACTTGAGGCCGGGGAAGTGGGTGAAGATCGAGTACAGCGTTTCGGAGTGCTGCGCCGCGGAGCCCGTCCCCGCGCCGATGCCGGTCATGATGGTTAGAGGTATGTTGACCTTGCCGCCGAACATGTAGTGAATCTTGGCGGCGTTGTTGGTGATCTGGTCCGCGCAGACGCCGAAAA
>ENA-ORDI01000681-ORDI01000681.1-marine-metagenome-genome-assembly--contig:-NODE-681-length-21713-cov-7.954104_pt1 | contig 21713 bp, 25 predicted proteins | sample MGYA00248628_ERZ508525 | MGnify/ENA primary metagenome ERZ508525 (study PRJEB26195, sample SAMN05422138) | marine metagenome | isolation source: East of Porto Seguro, South Atlantic Ocean | place... | reverse complement strand
CCAGCCGAGGTTGAACCCGTGCTGATTTACGACAGCGCCAACGGCCTCGTTATACGGGCCTGTCAGCAACGCAGGATCAACTGCGTCTGCGATGCCGGCAAAGGCACCAGCTGCGTCGTTGTAAATTGTCATGATGCCAGCTAGTATATGGACGAGGCCCCAGATGATCCATAGGATAGCTGAAGTTTGTGATCTGCCACATTGACATGTGCCATTTTCATTTCTTACATTTGCCATTTTTATTTATTTTATAGTTCTCTTTAGTAAGTATTTCTATTCCATCAAAAGATTTAATCTCATCATTACTGTTAGTAGATTTGACTCTAAAGTTTAAATAAGATGAGTTGTTATTCCAATCCGAAACTTTAATAGACACAGAGTTATTTGTATATTTTGATGGATCTAATATGCCATTGAAATCGTTATTTTTAAGAAAAGATAAAGCAGAAGGGTGTGTAGTTATAAAATTGCTTTTTATGTAATTTTGGTATTTAAATAATTTTTGTCTATTTGCCAAATAGTCTGGTGCAAAATCTGCTAAATGATCTTCAAACCATTGAGAGAATATTATATTTTTATTAATAGATTTAATTTTCTCAAAAGTGTTATTTTCAATGTTATAAGAATGACCTAGCAAAATAAGATCGGGACTATAATTTTTAGTGGTTTCCAAAATTTGTGTATTAAGATATTTATGACCCTTTATACCAGGAAAAACTCTATTATATCTGACAACATCTCTATCGCTTAAATCCAATACGTCATGTCCAGATCTAATAAATCCATTTGATAATTTCTTAGCGATAGATATAAAATAAAGTCTATTATATAGCCAATTGCCGAAATTTGAAATATGAAGAATTTTTAATCTACGCCTCTTATTTAGATAAAAATTTTTTTTAAATTTAATAACAATATTTTTTATTCTATTCCACTCATCTTGATCACTTATAGTTTTTGAACCTGGTCGAGTTGACTCGCCTCCAATATCTATAATTGTTGCACCGCTCTCTATCATTAGCCTAACTTGATCATGTGCCTTTGATTCTTCAAGGAATAATCCGCCATCAGAAAAACTATCAGGTGTTACGTTAAGAATACCCATAATTTGGGTACTATTAAATTTTAAACCTCGAATATTTTTTCTTTTGGAAGTTATTTTTTTTAAGTCAGCCTTGATTACAGTTTTTTTTTCCTTACTTAATGAATCAATTTCAAATATTGAACATGAATTACTTTTAATAATCTTTCTTTTTTTTCTTTGAAAAATTTCTAGTTGATCAAACGCTATGTTTGGATTTCCAGCTAGAGGAAGACCTTTTTTCTTTGCAATAAGCCTTCTGGCGTAATTTCCATAATAGAAATTACACGGTCTTGTGTAACATTCGCGCATTAAAAATATTAAGTAGCAGGTTTTGGTTTTAAACCTAAAGACCCAAGTGCTGAAGATTCTTCTTTGTGTTTGTCATCATCTTCATCGGTTGATCTTTTTGGTTGAATATTCTTGAAAATTAAATTTTTTATTTCTTCTCCACTTAGTGTTTCATACATCAAGAGAGCTTTTGCTAATTTATGTAAATCTTCTAATTTTTCTGTAAGAATTTTCTTTGCTCTTTGATACCCCGCATCAACGATTTTTTTAACTTCTGAATCAACCTTTTTTGCAGTTTCCTCAGACATATGTTCTTGTCTAGTAATTTGTTTTCCGAGAAAAACTTCGTCCTCATTAGCTCCATAACTTAATGGACCAAGATCTTTACTCATTCCATATTTTGTAACCATATCTTTTGCTAATTTAGTAGCCATTTCAATATCAGAAGAAGCTCCTGAGGTTACTTTTGCGTGACCAAAAATCATTTCTTCAGAAACTCTACCACCCATAGCCTTTGATATATTTGCTTCCAGATATTCTCTTGTGTGAGAATATTTATCTCTTTCTGGCAATGTCCAAACTAGACCTAAAGCTCTTCCCCTCGGTATAATTGTCGCCTTATGTATAGGATCTGATGCTTTTTCGTTTAAAGCAACGATTGCATGACCACCTTCATGATAGGCAGTTAATTTTTTGTCATCTTCAGTCATAACCATAGATCTTCTTTCTGCCCCCATCATTACTTTATCCTTGGCTTCCTCAATATCTTCCATAGTTACAATTCTTTTATTTTTTCTGGCTGCTAACAATGCAGCTTCATTCGCTAAATTAGCCAGGTCAGCTCCAGAAAATCCAGGAGTTCCACGAGCAATTGTTCTTAATTTTACATCAGGACCAATGTTAATTTTTTTAATATGAATTTTTAGAATAGCTTCTCTTCCTATAATATCAGGATTTGATAAAACTACCTGTCTATCAAATCGTCCAGGTCTTATTAAAGCAGGATCTAAAACATCTGGTCTATTAGTCGCAGCTACTATTATTACGCCTTCATTTGTATCGAAACCATCCATTTCGACCAGTAATTGATTTAACGTTTGCTCTCTTTCGTCATTTCCCCCACCAAGCCCGGCTCCTCTACTTCTTCCAACAGCATCGATCTCATCTATAAAAATTATACATGGAGCATTCTTTTTTCCTTGCTCCATCATATCCCTAACTCTTGCAGCACCAACACCAACAAACATTTCAACAAAATCTGATCCCGAAATTGTAAAAAAAGGCACATCAGCTTCTCCTGCTATTGCTCTTGCCAGTAAAGTTTTACCTGTTCCCGGCGGTCCAATTAAAAGTGCTCCTTTTGGAATTTTTCCTCCGAGTCTTCTAAACTTTTTCGGGTCTCTTAAAAATTCTACTATTTCTTCGACTTCTTCTTTAGCTTCATCGATGCCGGCAACATCGTTAAATGTTACCATGCCTCTAGCTTCTGATAATAATTTTGCTTTAGATTTTCCAAATCCCATAGCCCCACCTTTTCCACCTTGCATTTGACGCATAAAAAATACCCATACACCAATAAGTAAAAGCATTGGAAACCAAGAGAGAAGAATTCCTAATAGTGAAGGCATTTTGTCTTCAAGTGGTGAAGCTGTTATGCTTACTCCTTTTGAAGCTAGCTTCTCTACTAAATTTGGATCGTTAGGAGCATAAGTGTTAAAAGCTGTTCCATCTGATAAAATACCTTGAATATCATTACCCTTAATTTCCACTTGGACAACTCTACCATCATCAATGTTTTTTAAAAATTCAGAGAAAGGCATTTTGTCTGAAACCATAGAACTTTTTGGATTTTGGAATAATTGAAAAAGCCCTACTACAAGTAGAATTATTACACTCCACATCATTAAGTTCTTTAAATTCATGCTCTATTTAAGATAACCATTATTTTTAGGTAAACAAGTGACATTTTATCGTTTTATTATAATAAAGCTGTTACTTTTGTGGCTGATATGACACTTTTCTTACTTTTAATTCTTTAGAAATTAAAATAAAATTATCTTTTTCCTCCACAATGCAGCCTCCTAAAGTAGATTTAGTAAATTTACTTTTTTTTACTCGATTGATTAAATTTATAACTTTTTTAGATCTTGGAGGATAATATGTTCCTGACACAAGCGATAAAATATCGGAAAAAGATTTAAAAACAATCTCTCCAGCTTCATCAGAAAATATTTTTTTATTTATTAAACATTTATTTTTTGACACAAAAGATGCATGTTTGTATAAAGCTTTATTTTTATAAAAATTTAAGGCTTGATTAGCAGAGACAAGGTTGTCTACCGTTTTGATAATTTTTCTTGTATCTAGCCCTTCTTTTTCCATATTTTTTCTATATTTTCTTATCCTAACGCGTAAAAATTTTTCATCGTTGTTTGTTGGATCTTTAATATAAGTTTTAAAATAATTTAAAGTTACATATTTTAAATCCTTTTTTTCTAAACTTAGAAAGGGTCTTATAATTTTTAAATTGTTATTATATTTTGCTTTTACTGGCATTGATGATAAACCAGTCAATCCACTTCCTCTTAATAATCTTATAAAAAAATTTTCAATTTGATCGTCTCCATGATGTGCGGTAATTAAATATTTTACTTTATTTTTCAAGCAATAATTAGATAACATGGTATATCTTATATCTCTGGCTTTTTTTTGTATATTACTTGTTGGCACTTTGCCTTTCCAGCTAAGAATTTTGCTTAATATTTTTCTTTTTCCTAACATTGCTTTAACTTTTAATGCTTCTTGGTAAGATTCTTCTCTTAGATTATGATCTACAATTAAAACATGAATTTTATTACCAAATTCAGATGCGTACACTTTTGTAAAATAAGCTAAACACAAACTGTCTGAGCCTCCAGAAACTGCTAGTGCAAAACTTTTATCTTTAATATTTTTATAAATTATAGATTTAAACTTTGTGTAAAAATTTAGAATTTTAGGATCTTTAAATAATAACTTTTTTTTTTTAACTTTTTTTCTCGCAATTGAATTTTTTCTTTTCATACTCAGCTTTTTGAATAACAGACTGATTTGCCTGTGGATATTGATCTTTTATCCCTAAAATCATAGAGCAACCTTGTTCTTTTTCGCCAATTTGAACTAACATAACACCTAATTTGAGAAGGTTTACCGGCGCTTTATTACTTTTTGGATAATTTTGGTAACCATCTAAATAAGCTGTAGCGGCATCTTGATAAAGTTGTCTAATTCTGAAAGTTTCTCCGTACCAATATTGAGCATTTCCTGCGAGCTGGTGTTTGGAATTATTATCCACAAATTCCCTTAAAGCAAACTCTGCCGTTTCATAATCTCCTACTTTAATAAAACTTAGGGCAAATTTATATTGTTCCTCCGGAGTGGTGTCAGGAAGAATTTTTTCAGTTCTTGCAGCAGTTTCAGTAACAACTGTACCCACTGATTCTATAGATTGTGTTTTTTGAATTTGTTCAGCGGCTGCAATATCAGAATCTGATACGCTTCCCAAGTCTTGTGACTCACCACTACCTGGTAATTTTTCGGGTTCACTAAGAACAGCTTTGTCTCCCATACTTGAGTCAGATCTTTCTAAATCTTGAAATCGCATTTGATTATCTGTCTGAACTTTTGTAATTCTGTTAGATAATTTATCTATTTTAAAATTAATTTCTTCAAAGTTATTTGTCAAAATTTTAAATTGTTCCTCAAGTTCAGATAATTTAAGCAAATGCCTTGTTAAAATGTCACTGCCTTCACTTGATAACTCTTCGTTATTAAACGTAGTTTTTACATCTTGATTATAAACTGCTTTTTCCAAAGTTTTAATATCTTTTTGCAAAATTTGTAATTGCTCTAATATTAGCTCTGTTTCTTCAGCATAAACTTTATATGAGTAAAAACTAATTAAGGTGAAAATTAATAATATTTTAACTGAAAAGGTAAGTATTCTATTCATTGATTTTTTATATTTAAAGAAAAATAAGGCAAAAAAAAGACCCACAAAACGTAATTTTGTGGGTCTTTCTTGAAATTTTATTTTAAACTTTAATTAGCTTTGACTGTTACTGATCTTCTATTTTGAGACCACGCCAAAGGATCAGACCCAGAATTTACTGGTCTTTCTTTTCCATAACTTATAACTGATAATCTGTTTCCAGAAATTCCATAAGTCATTAAATAATCTTTCACTGCATTAGCTCTTCTTTCGCCTAGAGCCAAGTTGTACTCTCTTGTTCCTCTTTCATCAGCATGTCCTTCGATACTGAACGTAAGATCTCCTTGCTTTCTCATATAAGCTGCTTGCTTACGTAAAGTGTCCCTTGATGCAGTTGTCAATACAGATTTGTTAGTTGCAAAGAATACTCTATCTTTAACTCCGGTTGCTAGATATTCAACAGTTTCTGTTCCTGTATAAACATCCCCTTGCATCATACCCGTTTGTTTTTTAACCTGTGTTGCGCAGGCTGTAAGAGCCACTCCTGCAAAAATTATCACTAAAAATTTTTTTAAATTTATTGCTAAACTCATGTATTTCTCCCTAATTATTACTAATCCTTTCGAAATTTATTCGATCGCTATAGAATATTTCAAAATAACATTCAAGTTGCAAGTTAAATTTTCTTTAAAAAAGCTTACTTTGACAACAAAGAAGACCAGGACGGGTCTGATCCATCAGTTTCAGTCTCTATAAGTCTCTCATTATACCCTGTTAAGTCGATTGACCAAAGTTTAGCTGAAAAGCCTTTTCCTTCTGAATCTGATTTTGTTTCTCTATAAAAAATTAGAACTCTACCATTAGGTGACCATGAAGGTGCTTCTTGATAAAAATTTTCAGTTAATAATCTTTCTCCACTTCCATCAGGTCTCATTACTCCAATATAAAATCTACTTTTGTGAACTTTTGTAAATGCAATAAGATCGCCTCTTGGTGACCAAACAGGGGTTCCGTATAAACCTTTTCCAAAAGTTATTCTCTTAACATTAGAGCCATCACTTCTCATTACATAAATTTGCTGTAAACCACTTCTGTCGGAATTAAAGCAGATATATTTTCCATCAGGTGAATATGAGGGCGAAGTATCAATAGAAGTGTGGTCAGTAATTTTTTCAACCACTCTCGTACTCATATCCATTGTATAAATATCTGAGTTCCCATCTTTTGCAAAACTCATAATAATTTTTTTACCATCAGGAGAAAATCTCGGAGCGAAAGTCATTCCGGGGAAATCGCCAACAACTTCTTGAACTCCTGTTTCAATATCAAGTAAATACACTCTAGGTAGATTTCTAAAATAGGATAAATAAGTTACTAATTGATTCTTTGGACTAAATCTGGGTGTTAGTACCAATTCATTTCCTAAAGTTAAATATTTTACATTCGCGCCATCTTGATCCATTATCGCAAGTTTTTTATATCTTTGAGTTTTTTTGCCAGTTTCAGAAACGTAAATAATGCGTGTATCAAAATATCCTTCTTCACCTGTTAGTCTTTGATAAATTTTATCTGAAATTATATGAGCTACTCTTCTCCAATTTCCGGGCGTAGTGGAAAAAGCTAAAGCTATCATTTCTTTTGCTGCTACCACGTCCCATAGTCTAAACTCTACTCTTAATTTATCATCAGAAACTGTTACTTTGCCAGTAACGAGGGCTTGTGCTTTTATTAATCTCCAATCTTCAAATCTCGGTTTAACGTGGGCAATATCAGGTTTTTGAACAAAAGAGTCCTTTTTTAAAGGATTAAATAAACCAGATCTTCTAAAATTTACTTCGACTATTTCAGAAATTCTTGCTCCCACATTTTTAATAACCTTGTCACCTTCTTTTAGATCTTTTGAACCCGATTCAATATAAAGCGGAGAAACAGCTATAGGTAAAGGATTGAGATTTCCTCTTGTTATATCAACTTCAACTAATGCAATTGCCGAACTATTAAAGATAAATACATAAAAAATAACTAATATTAATTTTTTCATGCTATCCTTTTACCATTTCGTTTGCATCAAAGTTTAGTTGTAAATCTTTCCATTTTTCATAACCAGTCGGCGGAACTCTAAGTGGCTGGCAGATTCTTATTGCTCTAAGCGCACTCTCTGCTAAAACTTTATAAAAACCTTGCCCAGGTTTATTCATACGAGCATGATCTAATATTTCTGATCTTAAAACTGTACCATCTGGTTTTAGCCTTAGTTTAATTCTTACCAATAAATTATCTTTATAAGGTAAACCTAAAGGTAAGCTCCAGCAACCAAAAATCTGGGCCTTTAAAGCATCCTCTTGGTTTAAAGTTAAAGCATTAGCAAAAGAAGTCTTAACACTGCTTTGTGTAAGTTTTTTATTTTTCTTTAAAGTTTCTGCAGTCTCTTCCTTTGATTTATCAATAAGTGCGGCTATTTGATTAGGATCAAAAAGCTCCTTTTTTTCAAATTCAGAAACCTGCCTAATCTGCTCTTTAATTTCTTTAGGATTTTGTTTTTTTTTTACTATTTGTTTCTTCTCTTTGTTTAAATCCTCCGGTAAAGGAATTCTATCGGGTTTCTCTTTTTTCATTTCTGCTGGAGGCGCCTGTTCAGAAACTACTCTTTCTTCCATTTTTTTTTTTATTTTTTCAAGAGTTTTTGCAGCCTTAGCTGCAAATGGAATATTAGTTTTGTCAGCAATTTGAATTAAATCAACAGATATTATTGGAGGCAAATCAATTGGAGCTCTTTTCATAAACGGCAAAGTTATGGCTGTAATAACAATCATAGCTGAGTGAAAGATCAAAGATAGAAAGATACTTCTGGTCATATCAATTTTTATATGGCTCAGAAATTAAAGCGACCTTTGAAAATCCAGCTCCAGATAACCTTCCCATGATTTCTAGTACTCGGCCGTAATTAATTGCTCTATCTCCTCTCACATATATCCTAGTATCTGTTCTATTGTTTGATATTGCCAGAATTTTTGGGACTATTTTTTCAAACTCAACCTGATGTTCTTGGATAAAAACTTCTCCTTTAGAATTAATTGATAATGTCAAGGGTTCTTGATCATCTGATAAAGAATCTGCAGCAGATTCTGGTAAATCCACCTGAACACCCACGGTTAATAAAGGGGCTGTAACCATAAAAATTATAAGCAAAACCAACATTACATCAACAAAAGGTGTAACATTAATTTCGCTCATTGGTTCTTTGGATGAACGATTTAATTGAAAGCTCATTAGTATATTTTAAATAATTGATATAAATCTTTTAGAAAAATTTTCTATGCGTCCACTATATTTTCTAGAATCACTATTAAACTTATTATAAGCAATTACAGCAGGTACAGCCGCAAGCAAACCTAAAGCCGTTGCAAAAAGTGCTTCTGCTATTCCAGGCGCAACTATTGCTAGACTGGTATTTCTTGAAATAGCAATTGATTGGAAAGAATTCATTATTCCCCAAACTGTTCCAAACAAACCAATGAAAGGAGCGGTTGAACCCACTGTGGCTAAAAAAATAAAATGTTTTTCAATTGAATTAATTTCATTATCTGCTGAAATTTCAAGAACTCTACTTACTCTATTTGTTTGAACGGAGGATGATTTAGATTTAGTTTTAATTAATTCATTCATTGCTGCTTGAAATATACTCGCCAGAGGATCTTTTTCTTTGTTTGTAAAACTATTGTAAAAACTTTCTGCTGATCTTGATTTCCAAAATTTATCTTCGAAACTAGAGGTGCTTTTTTCTATTCTTTTAAAAAGTCTATATTTTTCAAAAATTAAAGCCCAAGAATAAACTGATGCTGCAATTAAAATAATAATGACGCTTTTAACAACAAAATCTGCTCTAAGAAAAAGTTGGATTATAGAGAAATCTGTTGATCCGCCTAATCCAATAACTTGTGTAGCTACTTCTTGTTCCATGAAAGCTAATGTGCATCTAAATGTGTCATGAATTTGGCACTAAAGCCAAATTTTTATGAGGATTAAAGTTGTGTATCGTTGAAATATCTAGCAATTAAAATTGCGTCAGCTTTATTTGAGTCTTTCTTTCTGGAAAGTTTGCTCGATATTTCGGGATAAGTTTCAATTACTTTTGTTCTACTCGCGTCCTTATTAGTTTTAATCAAATTAAAGTGTTTTTTCCATTTAGTCGGTCTAACAAAATATATTGGTAAACTTAAAGCCGAGCAAATACCCTTGATCACACCAAAAGATTGACCAAAATTAAACATGCTGGTCACCCCTTGTCCTGGCATTGCATTTACATGTTCAACAACGATAATAATTTCTTTACCATTGTTCAATCTTTCTTTTATTATATTTGTTACTTGAGAGCCGTTTACTTGTCTTTTATTTTTTTTCCCATCAATCATGGTAGGCATATCAAAAACTTCAATAACTTTTTTGTTTTCCAAAATACTAATTGCGCCACTTATTCCAGGATCTATTCCAAAAATTAACATGCTGTTTAAATTTTTTCTGCCAGATTGTTATCAATTTCTAAATTTGTATATATATGTTGAACATCGTCATTATCTTTTAACGCCTCCAAAAAATTTAGTACAGATTTTGTTTTTTCCTTATCTAGTGCAATTTTATTTAAAGGTACCCATTCAATGCCTGATGAAATGAACTCTTGATTTTTTTTTTCTATTTCAAGTTTAACTTTATAAAAATTATCTTTTGTAGTAATTACTTCATGATATAAGCCATTTGATGAGCAATCTTCGGCTCCACCATTAATTGCTAATTCTAAAATCTCATTATCTAAAATTTTTTTTTTATCAATTCTAATAACACCTACCTGTTTAAATTGATGTGAAGCCACGCCAGACTCTCCCAAATTTCCTCCAAATTTTTGAAATATTGTTCTGATATTTGAAGCTGTTCTATTTTTATTATCAGTTAAAGCCTCAATAATAATTGCTATTTTTTCTGGACCAAAACCTTCGTACATAAGATTGTTGTAACTTAAATTTTTATTTGTCTCTGATTTATTTATTGCTCTTTCAATATTATCCTTAGGCATATTTGCTATTCTAGCAGCTTGTACTGCTAATCTTAACCTTGGATTCGTTTCAGGATCTTTCGAACCTAATTTAGAAGCCATAGTAATTTCTTTTGAAAGTTTAGAAAAAATTTTCGAGCGTTGTTTATCTGCTCGTCCTTTTCTATGTTTAATACCAGCCCAATGTGAATGACCTGCCATAAATTACATTCTATTTTCTAAAACGCCACCAACAATAATAGGTTCAATTTTTTTAGCTAAACCCGTTTTGTCATCAGCCTGCACCATTAAACCTGAAATAGTGGCTTCGCCGAGCGCAGGATAATGTTTCGTTACTGAAGAATCTTTTAAAAATCTTTTTAAGGAATTGTCTCTGTTCATTCCGATAACGGAATTATAATCCCCGCACATCCCTATATCAGTTTGATATGCTGTACCTTTTTCCATAATCCTATGATCCGAAGTAGGAACATGAGTATGGGTTCCAACAACCATAGTAGCTTTGCCATCAAACAGGTATCCCATAGCCATTTTTTCGCTAGTGATTTCACCATGTAAATCAACAATTATAAAGTCTGCATCTTTTATTAACTTTACTGTTTGAATAAATTTTTTTGCTGCTTCAAAAACATCCTCGCATTTCTTCATAAAAATATTTCCCATTAAATTTATTACAGCAACCTTTTTATTATTTTTTGAATTAAAAATACCGGTCCCTACACCTGGAGAACCTTTAATTAAATTTTCAGGTCTTAATAATCTTTTCTCTGAAGTAATAAATTCCATTGTTTCTTTTTGATCCCAAACATGATTACCAGTTGTAATTACATCGGTTCCAGCCTCAAAAAATTCTTCAGTATTTTTTTTGGTTATTCCAACTCCAGGATCTGCAGCATTCTCACCATTTATAATTACAAAATCTAACTTTTTTTTTTTTATTAGGTTAGGTAGTTTTTTAACTATAGCTTCCCTTCCTGAAGGTCCCACAATATCGCCAAGTATTAAAATGTTCATAGTCGATTAATTTGAGTTTATAATTCCTTTTTCTGTAAAAATATAATCTAATTTAAAGTCATGTTTATTTGTGGGTATTTTTTGGCACTTTTGAAATGAATAAGCTATTCCTAAAGAAATTGCATTTTTTTTTATTTTATTAATTTTTTTTAGACTTCTATCGTAGTAACCTTTACCGTAGCCAATACGGTTTAATCGATTATCAAAAGCCACGAGAGGAACCATGGTTAGATCTGGGATAATTTTTTTTTTTGAACTTTTTGGTTCTAATATACCAAACTTATTTACATAAAGAGGTTCTTTAAAAATCCATGAACTAAAACTCATTCCACCAGATGCATTTATAACCGGTAATGCAATTTTAAATTTCTTTTTTGAAACTTTTTCAAGAAAACTTAAAATATTTACCTCATAATTTGATGGATAGTAGCCGGCAATAGTTATTTTTTTTTTATAAAAATGCTCTCTTATTAATTTGAATATTAAATTAAAATTAAACTTATTTGCTGTTAAGTATTTTTTCTTTCTTTGTATAAGATATTTTTTTCTTAAATATGACTTATCATATTTCATTTATTGAACATTTTGTTCTTGAGCAGTTTCAGCGTTTTCAATAAATTTTTCTATTGATTTTGTCGTTTTATCTAAAATTTCTTCATAAGAACTTCTGTTTTCTTCAATCAACGTTTCAAATTTATTTAGTTCACTCCTTAATTTTTCAATTTCTTTCTCTTTCTCATCTTTATAATTTAGTGCTAAAGATCTAAGTTCTTTAAACTTGATTGATAGCTTTTCAAATTCATTCTTTTTACTATTTACCTTCTTGTTCAAAGCAAAATAGTCATCAACCATTTGTATTGCTGTAATTAGTAATATTTTGCTCTCTCCAATATTTCCAAGATTTTTTTTAAGTTCGTTATACTTGGAGTCTAAGTGCATTGCCAATTCCTTTAGATTTTCTTCTTGCCCATCATCACAGGATAACAAATAATCCTTGTTATTAAATTTTATATTTACGTTTGCCATTTTTCTATTTCATAAATTAGAGTTTCTGTTTCCTGATTAAGTTCATCAATTTTTTGATTAAAATTGTCTCGATTACCAAATTTATGACTTACTTCTTTGTCGATTTTTTCTAATTTAGATTTTAATTCTTGATGCTGTTTTAAAAGATTTTTAAAGTTTTTCTCCGATTCTGCTTTTTCACTTAATAATTGATTTTTTTCTAAATTCAGAGAATCGATGTCATTGTTCATTTTAGTGACTCTATTTGACATTGTGCCCAATTTTTTAAGAACATGTTCTAATTTTTTTTCTTTTTCTTCGTAATTTTTCATTTGATTTATCTAAAAATCATATTATTGATTTGATACGTTCAAGTCTATATAGGTTTAATAGTGAGTCCAGTCTTCAAAGATTTAGCAAATGCAATAAGATTTCTTTCGATCGACGCTGTTCAAAAAGCCAACTCGGGTCATCCAGGTTTACCGATGGGTATGGCAGATGTAGCAACTGTGTTATTTAAATACTACCTAAGGTTTAATCCAAAAAATCCTAGCTGGATTAACCGTGATCGTTTTGTACTTTCGGCTGGTCATGGTTCAATGCTTTTATATTCTTTGCTCTACTTAACAGGATATAAAAGTATTTCTATAAGAGATATTCAAAATTTTAGACAACTAAATTCTATTTGTGCTGGTCATCCAGAATACGAAAAAAATTCTGGAATAGAAACTACTACAGGACCGCTTGGGCAAGGTTTGTCAAATGCAGTTGGTATGGCAATTGCAGAAGAAATTATGAAAAAGAAATTTGGTTCAAGTTTAATCAATCATAAAACTTATGTTATTGCGAGTGATGGTGACTTCATGGAGGGAATAAGTCACGAAGTTATGAGTTTGGCCGGGCATTTAAAATTAAAGAATCTCATAGTGTTATTTGACAACAATAAAACATCCATTGATGGTTCTACAAAATTAACGGTATCTGATAATTACAAAAAAAGATTTGAAAGTTATGGTTGGTCCTTCCAAGAAATAAATGGCCATAACGAAAAACAAATATCAAAAGCTATTAAAAAAAGTTTAAATTCAAAGAAACCAAATTTAATTTCTTGTAAAACTATTATCGGATATGGCTCTCCCAATAAATCAGGTAAGGCATCTTCACATGGTGCAGCTCTTGGAGAAAAAGAAGTTAAGCTTGTTAGAAAAAAATTAAATTGGAAGTTTGAACCCTTTGTAATTCCAGAAGAAATCCTGAACGAATGGAGAAGAATTGGAGAAAAAGGAATTTTACAGGAAAAAAATTGGAATGCTGTTTACGGTAAAAAAAGTAAAAAAATAAAAGACGAATTTTCAAGAATAATCAATAATAAACTGCCCAAAGATTTTGACAAAATTATAAAAGAACTGAAGAAAAAATTTTTTGATTTAAAACCGAATATAGCTTCAAGGCAAGCTTCTGCTAATTTTTTAGAAGAAATAACAAAAAATTTACCAGAACTTGTGGGTGGATCTGCAGATTTAAGTGGTTCAAGCAATACTAAAACAAAACACTCGACAATACTCAAGTCCGCAAACTTTAGTGGGAATTATATTCATTATGGAGTGAGAGAGCACGGTATGGCAGGGATTATGAATGGCATGGCTCTCCATGGAGGCGTGCTCCCGTATGGTGGAACTTTTTTGATTTTTTTGGACTATTGTAAGCCTTCACTAAGATTGTCAGCCTTTATGGGCCTGAAAGTTATTTATATATTTTCTCATGACTCCATTGGATTAGGAGAAGACGGACCGACGCATCAACCAATCGAACATTTAGCTCATTTGAGGGCAATACCAAACTTAAATGTATTTAGGCCAGCAGACATAATTGAGACACTTGAATGTTGGGAAATTGCCTTAAAGAGTAGTACTAATCCCAGCGTGATAGCCTTATCAAGACAAAAAATTCCATTTGTCACCGAAACGCTCACAAGTAAAAATATGAGTAGCCTTGGAGGCTACGAGCTTAAAAAAGCTAATTCTAATCCTGAAATTACTTTAATTGCATCTGGTTCAGAAGTACAAATCGCCATTGATGCATTAAACAAGTTAAAAGAGGCTAACATTAATTCAAAAGTAGTTTCTATGCCTTGCCAAGAATTATTCGACAAACAGTCGAAAGAATATAGAGAAAAAGTTATTGAAAAAAACTCTAAAAAAATATCCATAGAAGCAAGCAGCATATTTGGGTGGGAAAAGTATGTTGGTTCTGAAGGAAGCTCTTTAGGAATGAAATCTTTTGGAAAAAGTGCTCCCTATAAAACAATTTACGAAGATTTTAATTTAACTAGCAATAGTGTTGTTACGATTGCCAAAAAAATATTGGGTAAATAATTATGGCTTTAAAAGTTGGTATAAATGGATTTGGTAGAATTGGAAGAATGGTTCTTAGATCCGTTATTGAAAATAATAGAAAAGATCTTGAGATTGTAGTTATTAATAACAGAGGTAACTCTGAGGTCAGCAGTTTTTTACTAAAACATGATACCATACATGGAAAATTAAATGCCAAAATAAGCCACTCGGAAAAAGCAATTGAAATTAATGGAAAAAAAATAAGTATGATTCATGAAACAGAAATTTCAAAAATTGACTGGAAAAAATATAAAGTAGATGTTGTTTTGGAATGCACAGGCAAATTTAATACAAAAGAAAAATCAGCTCAACATATTAAATCTGGTGCAAAAAAAGTTCTTGTTTCAGCCCCTTGCAAGGGAGCAATAAACATTATTTTCGGGATAAATCAAAAAACTTTAAAAAATAGCGATCAAGTAATTTCTGCAGCTTCTTGTACTACAAACTGTCTAGCTCCAGTTGCCAAGGTAATAAATGATAATTTCGGAATTGAAACAGGTTTTATGACAACAATTCACTCATACACAGCTGATCAAAAATTATTAGATAATTCGCATAAAGATTTAAGAAGAGCAAGAAGTGCTCCTAATTCAATTATACCAACGACTACTGGGGCAACGAAATCTCTCGGTGATGTTATTCCTGAACTAAAAGGTAAAGTAGAAGGAATTTCGATCAGAGTTCCAACACCAAATGTTTCTTTAGTAGAATTTGTTTTTTCATCTAAAAAAAATCTTTCTGTAGAAAAAATAAATAATTCATTATCAAAAGCTTCAAAATCAGAATTAAAAAATATTTTAGATACGACCCATGAACAACTTATTTCGACTGATTTTAACCATAATGCTCATTCAGCCATAATCGATCTTTCATTGACAAAAGTAATAGAAGCGAAAATGGCAAAGGTTTCGGCTTGGTATGATAACGAATGGGGTTTTGCTTGTAGAATGTGTGATCTGGCTAATTATCTCGGTAAGATTTAATTTAGTCATGATCAAAATAAAACGATTAGATGATAATCTTAACATTGAAGGAAAAAGAGTCTTATTAAGAGTTGATTTTAATGTTCCAATAAATGATGGAGCTATAACAGAAGATTCCCGCATTGAAAAAGTTTTACCGACTATAAAATTTCTAATAAACAAAAAAGCAAAAATAATAATTATTGCACATCTCGGAAGACCCAAAGGAAAAATCGTTCCTGAATTAACTCTAAAACCAATTGCAAAAAAATTATCTAATTATCTTAATCAAGATGTAGTGTTTTTAAATGAAAGTATTGGTTCATTAGTAATTCAAAATTCAAAAAAAATTCCTAATGGAAAAATCATACTCTTAGAAAACATACGTTTTCATAAAGAAGAAGAATTAAACTCAGTATCTTTTGCTAAAGAGCTTTCAAAAATCGGTGATATATATATAAATGAAGCGTTTCCATGTTCTCACAGAGCTCATGCTTCTGTTTGTGAAATAACAAAACACATTAATTCTTTTGCGGGTAAACAGCTATTGAAAGAAGTAAATGTTATAAAATTGTTAACGAACAATGCAAAAAAACCCACGACTTGCATCATAGGGGGTTCAAAAATTTCAACCAAATCAGGTATTTTAGTTGAGCTTATAAAAAAAATGCAAAATATTGTCATTGCTGGTGCCATGGCAAACATTTTTATAAAACATAAGGGTTATAATATTGGGCAATCTGTATTCGAAAAAAATCAAGAAAACTTGATAGAAAATATAATTCAAGAATCTAAAAAAAATAACTGCAATCTTCTATTACCCGAAGATGTAATAGCATCAAAAAATCATAATTCAAAAGGAGTTTTAAAGAGCCTAGATCAAATCAATGATAATGATTTAATTTTAGATATTGGTGAAAAAACCTTACAAAATATAATTAACGTAATAGATGAATCAAAAACAATTTTGTGGAATGGCCCAGTTGGTTATTTTGAAATTGATGAGTTTTCTGCTGGAAGTAGAAAAATTGCAAACAAAATATCTGAAAATACTAAAGCTAAATCTCTCGTTTCTATTGCCGGTGGAGGTGACACAGTGGCAGCAATAAATAAATTTAAATGTTCTAATGGATTTACTTACCTGTCAACTGCGGGTGGAGCTTTTTTAGAACTTCTTGAAGGAAAAGTATTACCTGGTATAAAAGCTTTAGAGGTAAATGAGTGAAATAGAAAACATTGCAAAACAAATAGTAGCCAAGGGCAAAGGTATATTAGCTGCCGATGAAAGCACTGGAACCATGACAAAAAGATTATCCAGTGTAAATGTTAAGTCAACTTTAGAAAATAGATTAAAATTTAGAGAAACTTTATTTTCCGCAGAAGGTATGAAAAATTATATTGGTGGCGTAATACTTTATGACGAAACTATAAAACAAAAAAGTTTCTCTGGAAAAACTATACCTGAATTAATCAAAGGCTTTGGATCAATTCCTGGAATCAAAGTAGATACTGGTGCAAAAAAGTTAGCAGGATCTCCTGATGAAAAAGTTACCGAAGGATTAGATGGGCTAAGAGAAAGATTAGCCGAATATTATAAATTAGGGGCAAGATTTACAAAATGGAGAGCTGTATATAACATTTCAGAAAAATATCCTTCAGAATTAGCAATTAGGTCAAATGCACATGCTTTAGCAAGATATGCCGCTTTAGTACAAGAAGCAAAAATGGTTCCTATAGTTGAGCCTGAAGTATTAATGGACGGTGAACATAATATTGATAAATGCTACGAGGTAACCGCTAAAGTTTTGAAAAAATGTTACAAGGAATTAAAGTTACATAATGTAAATTTTAAAGGAACAATATTAAAACCTAATATGATTTTACCAGGCAACAAATCGAAAAATAAAAGTAACGCTAAAGAAATTGCTAAAATGACACTTAAATGTTTAAAAGAAAATGTACCTACTGAAGTCCCTGGAATAGCTTTTTTGTCAGGCGGTCAAACTGAAATTGAAGCAACGCAAAATTTAAACGAAATTAATAAAATTAATGATACAAATTTTATTTTAAGTTTTTCTTATGGGAGAGCTCTACAACAAAGTGCCCTAAAAAATTGGGCAAAAGATATAAAAGACGTAGTGAAAACTCAAAAAATCTTTAATCATAGATCTAGAATGAATGGTCTTTCCACCTCTGCGAAATGGACCATGGATTTAGAAAATCAAATAAACATCTAAAAAAATTGAAAAGATATATTTATTTAATATCACCTCAAAGAATAAGAGAGGTTAAGTTTTACAAAGAACTTCATCAAGTTTTAAAAACTAATAAAGTTAAATATTTCCAATTAAGATTGAAAAATATATCCACACAAAATTTATTAAAAATATCAAAAAAAATTGAAAAAATAACAAAAAAAAATAATGTTAAATTTTTAATTAATGACAAACCATTTGTAGCAAAGACAATTGGTGCCGATGGTTGCCATATTGGTCAAAAAGATATGGATTTTAAAAAAAGCAGAAAAATTTTGGGAAAAAATAAAATCATTGGAATAACATGTCATAATTCTAAAAAATTAGCGATAAAAGCCAAAATACATGGTGCTAATTATATTGCCTTTGGTTCATTTTTTAAATCTTCAACAAAAAAATCTGCTTTTAAAGCCAACTTAGCAATATTGCGTTGGGCTAAAAAAAAAATTAATATGCCGATCGTTGCAATTGGTGGAATCAATAATTCCAATTATAAAAAAATATTATCCAACGGAGCAAATTTTATTGCTTGTTCGAGTTATATTTGGAATAACAAAAAATTAGATCCTGTTTCAGCAATAAGCAAATTTAAATAAAAATGAAAATATTAGGTAATGAGATTAAACCAGGAATGATAATTGAACACAAAAATGATTTGTGGTCAGTTTTAAAAGCTCAACATGTTAAACCTGGAAAAGGTGGAGCCTTTAATCAGGTAGAGCTTAAAAGTGTAAAAAAAGGAACCAAATTAAATCAAAGATTTAGATCCAGCGATACTGTTGAAAGAGCGATTTTGGATGACAAAAAATTTAGTTTTCTTTATGAAGATGAAAACAACTGTCACTTTATGGATCTGACTACTTTTGAACAAATTCAAATTAATAAATCTTTATTAGGAGAAAAAAGTAAATTGCTTAAAGAAAATATGGAAGTAAATGTTCAATTTCATGATGATCAACCTTTGTTGATTGATTTACCTGTTTCAGTAGAATTAAAAATTGAAAACACTGATGCTGCAATCAAGGGGCAAACTGCCTCTTCTTCCTACAAACCTGCAACTCTAGAAAACGGAATTAAAATTATGGTTCCTCCATTTATTAATTCTGATGATAAAATAGTTTTAGATACAAGAACATTAGAATATGTAAAAAAGGCTAAATAAATGAAACTTAATTCAGCAAATATAAATGTAATTGTAAAGGCTTGTAGAAAAGCTTCTAAAACTTTGATAAGAGATTTTGGAGAAATAGAAAAACTTCAAGTTTCGATTAAAGGACCGGGCGATTTTGTAACTGTCTCTGATAAAAAAGTTGAAAAAATTCTTATTGAAGAACTTCAAAAGGCTAGGCCAAACTATTCGATTTTAAGTGAAGAAATTGGGGAAATAAATAATGATGAATCGTTTAAGTGGATTATTGATCCTATAGATGGAACAGCAAACTTTTTACATGGAATACCTCACTTTGCAATATCAGTAGGTTTAGAACATAACAAAGAAATAATCTGTGGAATTATTTACGACCCAATTAAAGATGAAATGTTTACTGCCGAAAAAGGTGAAGGATCTTATTTAAATAATCAACGAATGCGAGTTTCGTCTCGATCAAAATTAAAAGATTGTATTATTTTTACAGGAGGTCCCAAGCGTGAGTCAAAAGATAGAGATTTAGCTTTGAAAGAGCACAATAGTTTCTCATCCAAAATACATATTCCTATAAGGAAATTAGGAAGCGCTTCGCTTGATATGGCATATGTTGCCGCGGGAAGATGTGACGGTTTTTGGCAAAGAAATTTAAATTATTGGGATATTGCTGCTGGTATAATCCTTGTTAAAGAGGCCGGAGGATTTGTTACTGATTTTTATGGAAATAATGAATATATCCAAAACAAAACTATATTAGTTACCAATTCTAAAATTGATAAAGAAATGATTGAGGTTTTAAGTAGTTAATTTGTTGTTGTTAATTATTTTATTTTATTATATTAAATTGTCGATATGAAAAAAAATATACATCCAAATTATCATAAAATAAAAGTCGTCATGACTGATGGCAGTCAATTTGAAACAATGTCAACTTGGGGAGAAGAAGGTGAAACATTAAAGCTCGATATCGATTCTAAATCACATCCCGCTTGGATAGGTGGATCTCAAAAAATATTGGATAAAGGAAGAGTAAGTAAATTCTTTAGAAAATTTAAAAATTTAAGATCAACAAATAAAAAATAAGATGAATGATAAACCTTTTATGCCAAAAGCTACTGCTGTTTGGCTAGTAGAAAATACCAAAATAAGTTTTAAGCAAATAGCAGATTTTTGCGATCTTCATGAACTTGAGGTTAAAGGTATAGCTGATGGAGACGTGGCGAAGGGAATAAAGGCTTATAACCCCATATTGGCTGGACAATTGACAAGAGAAGAAATCGAGTCATCCTCCAAAGATATCAATAGGCCACTTACTTTAAACAAAAAAATTTTAGATATAAAATCTGAAAAAAAAATTAATAGGTATGTTCCTTTATCAAAAAGACAGGATAGACCTGAAGCTGTGCTGTGGTTAACAAGAAATTACCCCCAACTGTCAGATGGACAAATAGTAAAGCTTGTTGGATGTACAAAAAATACTGTATCTGCAATAAGAAATAAAAGTTATTGGAATTCTTCAAACTTATCTCCAAAAGATCCCGTGGTTTTTAATTTTTGCTCCCAAGCCGAAATTAAAAATGCAGCTGATAAAGCCGATAAAAAGGCTGCCAAAAAAAAAGAAATTGAAAAACAAACTGAAAAGATTGAAGTTCAGTAATTGAATTAATAAAATTAAAATAATGAAAGTCAAAACTCATAGCTTAGTAAGTATTATTATGGGTAGCAAATCCGATTGGAAAACTATGATTCACTGTAGCGACACATTAAAAAAATTTGGAATAAAGCACGAAGTAAAAGTAATTTCTGCACATAGAACTCCGGCTAGGCTTCGCAAATATCTGAATGAGACAAAAAAAAATAAGACTGAAGTCATAATTGCGGGTGCTGGAGGAGCAGCTCATTTAGCTGGTGTAGCAGCATCATTAACTACACTGCCAGTATTAGGTGTACCCATTGAAAGCAAGCTTAAAGGCTTGGATAGTTTATTGTCTACCGTTCAAATGCCCAGCGGTATTCCTGTTGGAACACTAGCTATTGGAAAAGCTGGAGCTATAAACGCGGCTTTGTTAGCCATTTCTATTTTATCAGTAAGATATAAAAAAATTCAAAATAAACTTAGGGTGTATAGGGGTAATTTTGAAAAAAAAGTACCTAAAAGACCGTTTTAAAAGAAGGTAGACAATCTTTTTTTTTAGTGTTAGTTAATGCCTCTTGTAATAGGAGATATTTATTAAAATAGAGGTTAAAGATAACAATGTTGATCAAGCCCTAAGGATTCTTAAAAGAAAACTTCAAAGAGAGGGCTTCTTTAAAATATTAAAGATTAAAAGCAATTACGAAAAACCATCGGAAAGAAAGAAAAGAGAAAAATCAGAAAATATTAAAAGAGCAAAAAAAATTCAAAGAATGAGAAATAATTTTTAATTTTATTTTCTAATAAAAAAGTTAAAATATAATATTAAAATAATAAATTTATCGCGGGGTGGAGCAGTCTGGTAGCTCGTCAGGCTCATAACCTGAAGGTCGTAGGTTCAAATCCTACCCCCGC
>ENA-ORDI01000677-ORDI01000677.1-marine-metagenome-genome-assembly--contig:-NODE-677-length-21819-cov-4.497286_pt1 | contig 21819 bp, 24 predicted proteins | sample MGYA00248628_ERZ508525 | MGnify/ENA primary metagenome ERZ508525 (study PRJEB26195, sample SAMN05422138) | marine metagenome | isolation source: East of Porto Seguro, South Atlantic Ocean | place... | reverse complement strand
GAGCCCGGTTGGGTGCCGAACGGGGACCCTATGGTTAACGGCAAGATGACCCTTATCATCGATTCAGCTAGAGGTCTGCTAACTCTGAAACCCTCACAGGAATTACTGAACAGCACCCGCTACGTGTCGCTCCATGCGCATCTGTACGACCTGCAGCACCGCTACGACAACTCCGATCTTGGCCAGTCAACCATTTGCTGGGCCTATTACAACCACAGTGGACGCGGTGGTCACTGCGCGAAGGACGACTATGATTGTCAAACGCTGACAGGTGTGGAGAACTGGCCCTGGACCAAGTATGGCTATTCCGTCGACTGGTACAGAAACTATCTTCGAACAGTCGCCAGAGAAAATGCTGAAGGCTGGTGGTTTATGTATCACTCTGCCGGGGGGCATTTTGCCACTGATAAAGACGGGCATCTTATCGAGTGGGATGGATCCCCATTCATGGAATCATCATTTCTGGGTGAAAACAAGATCAGGCCTGATTGCAACGCCCGGTTGGGTCGAACTCTGGCTAACAGGGACTTCGGACTGGGAGACCAGTGCAACCGCATGCTTCATGGTGTTATGGCTGATGATTATTTCCTTGACGCGAACGGGGTTGGGTGGCTTGACGAAAATGGCAATCTGACCGAAAGCGCCATCACGCACGGCTACGACCTCGAAACAGAGTACTTGTTTTACAATTATCGTGACAATGGTCAGTCGGACCGTTGGGGAGGGCCGGATGGTGGCGCTGGCGGCTTCATCACCGGAGATGCTGAAGGTCGCTGCGCCCAGTGGCCACTCGAAGACTATGGTTTGCTCCATGCGCATAAGGCGGATCAATAAAGTCATGCGGGTATGGCCAATATTGAGGTGTCTGTTTTCCCCAGCATTCTTCAGCATCAAGATGCTGGGAATAATTGCGATGGTCAGCGTCACGATGACGAGTTACAAAATACTGGGTGACACACTGGCCGACGATGCCAGGCCATTCACCCGGGCCGAACTGTACGCTTACATTTCAGAGAAGACGCAGGTCTGGAGTGAAGGCCGTGTGTTTCATTCGGACGCGGGGACTCTTCTACTCCTGTGGGAAGGCAAGTATGGCAAGGGCACATGGACAACGGATGATAACGGGGCCCTGTGCTGGCATGTGTGGTCGTGGGATGAGGTGCTATGCCAGGCTTTTTATCACAATGATGATGTTGTGAGCATCGTTTTCAATGGAGAAACGTCGCTTGCCCCTGAACTGCAAGAAGGCAATACACTTGCTAATTTGCCAGCGGGGGCAGAATCATCTGCAAAATTCGTGTTGGGACTCAGTGAGGATTTTGTCAATGAGTTGTTAAATAAAGAAGAGACTATTGATTTACTTTCCGGAAAAACGGTTATCTGGGGGCCGGGTCAGGGCCTTTTTTATTCACCTGATTTGACGCTCATGAAAATCTGGAATGGGGTACGCGGAACCGGCACATGGAGCGTGTCGAATGAGGGTACTGTCTGCTGGCATGTTCCGGGTTGGGGCAAAACGCCATGCGAGTCCTATTATTACAAGGGTGAGGAATTGATGACGATTTTCGAAGGCGTACACAGCAAAGCCAGCAAACATGTAGAGGGTAACACGATCGGTTCTTTCTGATTCGTGGCGCTTTGCTAAGTTGAACTAACGACAACATAAGATGCTCATGACACCGGTGAATGAGCGCCGCTCAGTATGGCCGTACTTTGCTGTTTCCCTCTCCAGTGGAGTAGTCGGAGCTGCGTTACTCTTTTACAACCTCGGGTCAAATGTTCCACCCAAAGAAGCGCTACACAAATTTAGCGGTACCGTTGACAAGTTATTCATTATGGATGACTTGTCGGGTGTGCAGACCGGATTCATGAAACCGATGAACTCGATCCACTTCACCCTTGAAGGGGGCGAAGAAGAATTTCGATATCCGAGTAGTTGGCCCGGCTACACCAAAATCTACGAACAACTGTCATTTCATGTGGACGTGTGGGTTCGACGATCTGATATCGGCAATGGCGAACCACTGGTGGTATTTAGGTTAGAACAGGAGGTACCCAAGAACTGGATCGTCGCTCCATTCTCCATCAGTTACGAGAAGATCGCTGAATCACAAAACCGCAAAAGGTATTCTTACCTCCAGTTAGGCGCAATCCTATTGGCGTGTTCGGCGGGTTTCTTGTTGATCGCAGTGCTGTTGGGTATCTGGTATCGTCGAAAAAACAAGGCTACGCTTCAATAGTGCCAGCCCGTCTGTTTTGCCGGTATTTCTGAATCAGGCGTGTCTGGGGTGGTTCTGGGTACGGCCTGGCGGCCCATAAAACATAGGGAGGTATCTTGTTATGGCTAAGAAATCGCAGCAACAACGTCGTCTTCTATTAAAAGGAATCGCAGCATCAGCATTGGCCCCGCGGATTGTGATGGGTAATACGGTAACCAACCCTGATGTTGTGATTATTGGCGCGGGCATTGCGGGCTTAGAGGCGGCTAAAACGTTGCTTAACAAAGGTGTTAGTTTTCTGGTAGTAGAAGCTAATTATCGTATTGGTGGGCGTGTTCATACGAATAACAAAATTTTTGGTGTGCCGTTTGATACTCATGCACACTGGATGATGGTTCCGCGAAAAAATCCACTGATCGATTATGCCAAAGAGGTTGGTTTTAATATCTATGAAGACCTTGGTAAGCAGAAATATTTTGTAGGTGATCGTGAAGCAAGTAAAGACGAACTTGCTGATCTAAGCATTACCTACAAGGCTTTTAACAAGAAGATTAAAGAGTCTGTTTATAGTGGCGCAGTTGGTGAGGACGATAATGCGCGCACTGCTTTAGGTGAGGATTTTTTTAAGCGCCCGTGGGGTTATACCGTAGCATCCGATTATGGTGTTTGGAATATGGCGCAGAACTCCGAAGACTGGTCGCCAAATGATTGGTGGAATAGCATAGGTGGTGACGATTGGTTTTGCGCAGAAGGTTATGGCTCGGTGGTGGCACACTACGGCCAAGGTGTGCCCGTGGCACTAGGCACCGCGGTGAGGGAAATTGGTTGGCACAGTGATGGAGTTAAGGTAGTTACCTCGGTTGGTACCATCAATGCTAAGGCGGCAATTCTAACGGTGTCCGTAGGCGTATTAGCGGCTAATCACATTAAATTCACACCCCAGTTGCCGGTTGAAAAACAAGAAGCCATTGATGGCATTGATATGGCAATAATGAATTATATCGGGTTACATTTTTCCGATGATGTGTTTAATTTTGGTTCAGATACCTATGTTTATCAGCAACAAGCTGATGAAAATGGTGTGGGATATCTTGCTAATCTAAATAATACAAATCTGGTTTATGGTTATGTCGGTGGCGACCAAGCAAGAGCTTTGGAAAAAGAACCGATGGATACGGCCATAGCTTATGGTTTGGATGGCATGAAAAGCTTGTTAGGCAATGATATTCAGAAGAAGTTTATTAAAGGTTTTGCAACAGCCTGTGGTCAAATCCCTCTGTATGAAGGCGCTTATTCTACGGCTAAACCAGGTAAACAACCGATGCGTGCAGTGTTGCGGGCGACACTGGCCAGTAAACTTTTTTTCTCCGGTGAGGCAACTCACCGGGTTCAGTGGGGTTCTGTTAATGGGGGTCTCTATAGCGGTCGAGATTCCGCAAACCAGGCCGTGGCATACGTCAAGGAAAATAGTTAAGATTAAATTGTGAGCATAGGTCCTGATAAGGTCTTCCGCTTTCACGGAAAAGGTAACATTCGAAGTCCTTATACCTGATGTTATTTTTTTGACGACGATGACCAAGTGTTTTGAAGGTGGTTGATCTAAAAGATGAGAGCGACAGATAAATATCTGAAGACGTTACTGTCCTATTACGAAGAGGAAATTGAGGGTGAGGCTTATTTCTATGGGCTAGTTGATCATTTTGAACAACAGGAAAAGCTAACAGTACTCGCCAGGGTAGAGCGCCGTGCGGCTGAGTCGGTTGTACCGCTGCTTGAAAAATATGAATTGGTTCCCAGGGATGAATCGGAACTCAAAACACGGGGAGAGGGTTATGTAGGGCGTCATGCATCGCTCGACTGGTTCGAGTTTATGACGTACATAGTGAACCGCTACCCTGGCTATCTTGAAGATTTCACAACGCTCGAGAGAATGGCCCCTGAAGAAGACCTGTATGCTCTGAATAATCTGACGGATCATGAAGTGGCGGCAATCGAATTTGCAAAACGAGAGTTGGCAGGAGATCCGGATAGCTTGGCGCCCCTGTACGATTATCTTGATCCAGGCAGATAAAGAAATTTTGTGCCATTCTGGACCCGTCGGCAAGTTAAGCCGACAAAGGGGGCTTATGGCACCTTGAAGAACGCGATACGCGATGCGGGTATGGAGCAAGACTCCGATGCGTACAACCGCCGCGAGGTGACGCTAGCCGAAATCGGCAGTTAGAATTGTTGGAGACTTAGAACCATTAAGGAGGGGGAAGTTCATGCAATTTGGGATCAAGACGGCACCCCAGCATACAAGCTGGGGAGATATGTTGGATGTCTGGCGGGCTGCTGACGAGGTTGAGCTCTTTGAAACGGCCTGGAACTTTGACCATTTCTACCCGCTTCTGGGGGATAAGAACGGGCCCTGTCTGGAGGCTTGGGTCACCCTGTCGGCTTTGGCTCAGGCGACTTCTCGCATCCGGATCGGCTGCATGGTGAATGGGACTCCTTATCGCCACCCCGCGTTGGTCGCCAATATGGCCGCTTCGCTGGACATTGTTTCTGGCGGCCGCTTGGAATTAGGGTTGGGTGCCGGCTGGAATGAACAGGAGACCGAAGCCTACGGCATCGACCTTCTTCCCATGGGCCAACGGATGGATCGCTTCGAAGAAGCGGTGGAGGTGATTGACAGTCTGCTCTCTCATGAACTCACGACATTCCAGGGGAAATATTTTCAACTGGAGCAAGCCCGTTGTGAGCCCAAAGGACCCCAGCAGCCCAGGCTACCTATTGTGATTGGCGGGGGCGGCGAAAAGCGGACTCTGCGAATTGCTGCCAAATTTGCACAGCACTGGAATCTTTCCTTCGCGACGCCAGAGGTATTTCGTAAAAAGAATGAGATTCTGTTGGCCCACTGTGAATCAGTGGGTCGAGACTCCTCTCTGATTATGCGCTCGGTGCAAATCGCATCGACGCCAGATCAGGACCCGGCTGAAGTCGCGGACAATGCGGCCGCGCTGTTCGCGGTGGGTGTGGATCAGGTGATTTTTACGTTGCGCACCCCCTATCGCGCCGAGCGAGTGACAGCTCTGGCGAAATCCCTCGAGGCGATCACTTCGTGAAGCCAGTGGTTGTGAAGTGAGGTAGAAGGGAAGCGTTGGTGGGCGCGCTAGATCGTATCGAAATATAGAATCAGGATTTCGACTTCCTCGTCGGTAAGGCCTGTATTGGGCATCATGGTGCCAGTCTTTATAGATTTAGGATTCTTCAGCCATGCTTTCAGGTTCTTTGGGTTGTTTTCCAGAACGTCCCCGACAATGCGCTTTCGCTCATGCAAGCCCTTTAGAGACGGCCCGGCTTTGCCGTAGGCGCCTTCAACACCCGGAATAACATGGCAGGCGCCGCACGCTTTGGCTTGCAAGAGTGCTTTGGCCTCGGGTGATGCGATCGCACTCCCGATCACCCCTTCCATGCTGAGGACAAGAAGTACCAGTGCGATGCTGACCAAGGACGCGGACGCCCTTCGCTGTCTTTGAGAGGGGGTGCTTGGACGGGAGAGGAGGCAAAAAGTCACGGGAATATTCGTAAATCGGAGATTCTTCATTAAGGTTCGTTTTTCGTTTTGAAACTAAGCAGCACAACCCAGAGACATTGTTCAGCAAAGCGGAAGAGGCCTGGCCGCCCGCAGGCGGCCAGGAACCTGTCCGGTTAAATATGATTTAGGGAACGATCTTGTACACCGTATCGCGAGAGCCGAATGGACCCATGGATTCGGATGTCAAGGCGTACACATTGCCCTTCAGATCCTGAAGGACAGCCAGCACGTGGGTCACGAAATCATGATTGGTCACGTGGGCACGTTCAAACGCCCACGTTCCGCCATCATTGGTTGCCACGTAGAGTCTGCCGCTCTTGCCGCCGAAGCTCATGCTCCAGTCCCCATAGAAATACTTGCCCTGCCATGACTCATGGCTGCCGCGGTAGACAGCACCGCCTTGCACATTCACACCGAAGCAGTTCTTGCCGCCGAACTTGTTGCAGTGATTGTACTCAATGATAGGGGCGATCATGCCGGCGCTATCGCAGGAGTCTAGGTGGTCATTCGGATTCAGGTAGTCGAAGCAATGGTTCGCTTCCATCACCCGCCAGCCGTAGTTACCGCCACTGGTAACGATGTCCACTTCCTCGTAACTGTTCTGTTGAACATCCGCCACGAAGAGTTGGTGGTCGCCGCCGGTGTCGAAGGTCATTCGCCAGGGGTTCCGAAAACCATAGGCAAAGATCTCGGCCCGAGCACCGTCCTGATTCACAAACGGATTGTCCGCTGGAATCCCGTATTCGAGGCCATCACTCTTCGAATCAACGTCGATTCGCAAGATTTTTCCCAAAAGGCTGCTTAAATCCTGACCGTTGCCAATCTTTTTATTGTGGCCGTAACCCCAGTCGTCGGCGAATCCGCCATCGCCAAGGGCAATGTATAAATACCCGTCTGGGCCAAATTCCATGGCCCCTCCGTTGTGATTGAATTGCGGCTGTTCAATCTTCATCAGCACCCGTTCGGAATCGATGTCGGCTCCATTGGGATTTTTGGACACCGTGAATTCGGAAACGTACGAGGTGTGGTGACCGAAAACCTCGTGCAGCAGATCCTCTTTTTCGCGCACGATGTCTCGGCTGGAATAGACATAAAACTTGCCGTTATCCTTGTAGTTTGGATGAAACGCAAACCCCAGCGTGCCGCGCTCGTCGAATCGAACATACAGCTGGGGGATCTTGGCTCTCAGGTCGAGAAACGGTTCTGGTCGCATCGTGCCGTCAGCGTTAACCACGGCAATCGCACCCGTTTGCTGCATGATGAAAATTCGACCGCTGCCATCGGGTACTTCCTTGAGATCGACTGGAGACTGCAAGCCGGTTGCGAAGGCCTCAACCTTGACATCCAAGGCCCCCGCCGAACCAGCTAGAAAAGCCATAGCGACGGCTGTCAATGCAGCCAATATATTTAACTTGCGCATAGTGTGCCTCCTTTCGACAACAGTGCAGTTATATGAGTTTCAGATAGCGGAATGAAATGTGTCAAATCTTGATGGAACCAACCCATTCATCATTGTGCTTCTTTTTGGTTACGGTGGGTATCTGCCCCAATTAGACAGTCGCTCAATTCAGAACTCCAAAAGGTCTTCTATATTGTCAATTCCCGCTTGAGCACAAATATCATCGAGATGCGGGCCGGGTGCACCTGATACGCCAATTCCACCGACCAGCGAACCCGCCGCTTCTATGACCATCCCACCCCCGATTATGATGACACCGGGCAGATTTCGAATGCCTGCTTGAGGCTTCCCTGCTACAGTGACTGATTCAAGTTCAGTGGTATTTGTTCTGAAACCAACTGCAGTCCGAGCTTTCCCAACTGCTGTGTCCACAGTACGGGGCGCGGCCAGCTGATCACGCAATACCACCTGGATACCGCCGAAACGGTCTACGACAGCCACGGCCACCTAATAGCCCGATGCCCTGCAGTTCTCTAATGCTGCGTAAGCAGCCTGCAGTGCAGCCTCTGGCGTGAGAACTTCAAAGGTAACGGTTCCTTCGGCAGCTTGAGCCGATGTGAAAGTCAATAAACTGAAACCGATTGCAATAGTTCTAAGAATAGAGCGTTTCAATTTGTGTTTACCTGTTTCGAAAAAAAATTTCACTGTCACGATCTACCCCGGTCTAAATCTGAGTTGCTGAACCGTTACATCCATTAATCTGGATGCAGCCTTGCACTGCTTTTCTGCCATCCGATTTTGACTTCCTGACCGCTTGAGAATTTTGAAAACCCTTCGTCCTCTGAAACCTGACGGATTACAACTTCAGTGCCGTTGGATAAACGCACCAGGTGCGATGTCGTCAATCCTAAATAGACCTCCTCTACATAGGTTGCCGGTATCCTGTTGAGCGAATCATCATCGGGATCTACCAGTTGAAGGAGTTCGGAGCGAACCGATACCGAAACTTCTTCACCCTCTGTGATGATCGATTCACGTGCAGGGACTTCTATCCTGGCATAGCCAAGATCTACTTTGACATCGCTGCCAACTTGACCCATGACGGTTCCCTCGAAAAGATTGTTATCACCTATAAAACCCGCAGTGAACTGTTTCTGCGGCCGCTCGTAGATATCCCGGGGACTGCCCTCCTCAATTAATTCACCGCCAGCGATGATAGCGATACGGTCGGCGATGGTCATCGCTTCTTCCTGGTTGTGGGTAACATGGATAAAGGTGATTCCCACCTGTTCCTGCAGCCGCTTCAGTTCCAGGCACATTTCCTTTCTAAGTTTGGCGTCTAGCGATGCCAACGGTTCATCGAGTAGCAACACATCGCTCTCCAATACCAATGAACGAGCAAGCTGTACCCGCTGTTGCTGGCCACCGGATAATTCGTGCGGCATGCGATCATTCAGCCCTTTGAGCCCAACCAGCTCAAGGGCCCGCCCAACCTTGCTCGCCGTTTCTGTCTTTGGTAGTTTGCGCAACTTGAGACCATAGGAGATATTCTTTTCAACTGTCATATGTGGAAACAAGGCATAGCTCTGAAAGACCATCGAAGTAGGGCGTTCATTAGGGGGTAACGAGGTCAGGTCCTGGTCATGAAACAGTATGTTTCCGCTACTCGGACGCATGAACCCACCAATCAGGCGCAACAGCGTCGTTTTGCCGCCGCCACTCGGACCCAGCAGGACAAAGTACTGGCCGCTACGGATTTTGAAGCTGACTGACTTCAGCGCTACCACCGAACCGTAATTCTTTGAAAGGTCGACGACTTCGACACCACTATCGGCTTGCACGTTTGCTCCGTTTCACTTTAATTCGACATGACTGCCGCGGCTTTAGCCCGTGCCACCCGTTCCAGTCGATCAGATCTAATAAGCGTAATAATGAGGATTGAGCCGATAACGACCATTGGAATAACACTCATGATCCCGGCCATAGCGTAAGACTCGCCCGACATGCCTATATTCAGCATTTGTGAGACCAGGACGTTTTGAAAGGTGTCGAATCCACCTTTGAGAAGCGCTGTGCGCGTCGCTTCGTTAAACGACAGGATCGTTACGAATGCACATGCGCTGAAGACCCCGGCACGAATCTGCGGAAATTCCACGTCCCGGAATGCCTGCCAGGCCGTTGCCCCACAGCTTCTTGCGGCTTCCGTCTGTTGAACCCGGTAACGCGACATCGTAATGAGAATGACAATAAAGGCATAAGGCAAGGTATAGACAATCTGACCAATCAGCGCCGTCAGGAACCCCAGTTCGAACCAGCCGTAAAACCAGGTCACACCGAGGCTATCACTTAACCACTCGAAGAAACCGTTCAGATTTTTGAAGAAGACCAGCAGACTTGAGCCCATGATATCTGCCGGAACAAATAAAGGCATCAGCATAAGAGTGACAAAAGGTACCTTGTTACGGGAACTCTTGCAGAACTTGGCGGCCAGTAAACCCAATGGGACTGCTGATGCGACTGCGCCCACTGCGAGATAGGCGGTCCATTCTAGTGATGCCACCAGCATCCGGTCACCCAACACAACTCTGTACCAGTCGACTGTGAACTCATAGATGGCAGCCCCGAACCCATGCTCGTTGAATGAAATGTAGATGATGTAGAACACCGGCAGCAGTAAAACGAATACAACGAACAACAGATACGCCCACTTTGCGCGGTAACTCCAGGCTTTGCCATGTTCATCCAGCATAATGCGTTACTGGATGGGTTCGAGAATTTTGGTCAGGTCGAAGAGACGGTGACCCAAGTAGAGGAGAAGAACCATCGTGACGATCATGATGGTGCTGATGGCCATGGCAAGCGGAAAATCCACTGCGACAATCGCCTGATTGACAATCAATCCGGCATTGACTGCTCCCGGCCCACCCAGAATGGTCGGCACCAGCCCCACGCCCAGACTGTTAACAAAAATAAATACACCGCCGGCAAAAATACCGGGCGCCGCCAGAGGGATAATTACGTCCCGAAATGTGTGTACCGCCCGTGCGCCCAGGTCATCACATACTTCGAACACATATTTCTGCACTGCTTCCATAGCCAGGAATCCGGCAAACACCATAAACGGGAGAAACGACATTACATCCCCGATGACGACACCAATTGGTGAGAACAGAATGATCGAAATGGGCTCATTGATGATCCCGATTTCTATGAGTAGGTTATTGATGAGTCCGTGGCGGCCCAGGACAGGTCGCATTGCGAATACGCGTACCAATTCAGAGATCATAAACGGCAAAATGAATAGCAGGATGACCCGGTGCTGTGCAACTTGCGGAATCCGTCGACGAACGAAAACAGCAATGGGAAAACCAATTATGAAAGAGATGACCACCGCCCAGCTCGAATGGATCATTGAGAAAAGGTAGTTTTCTGCACGAGCCGAAGTAAAAAAGCTCTCATAGGCAAAAAGTGTAAATCCAGGCTCCATCCAGAACGTTGTCCGCTCAAAAACACTCCATACTACTGTCAGTGCCAGGGGAACAATGGAAAAAAGTAGCATGAATAGAGCGGGCAGATAGAAAACCCACTTCTGGAGACCATTATCACCGACAAACCTGCGCCACAAATTAGGGGAGGTCGGAACATCCTGACCTCCCCTAATCAATGACTTCCTGCTCTTAACGCGAAAGACAGGCATGAGCCATTAGGCAGCCTGTAAGCGGGCCCACCAGTCCTGATAAGCGCGCAGGTGAGTCGGGAACACGTTCTGCCACGCGTTGCCCTTCACCGCGTACCGAGCACTCTTATTTGCCAAACGTTCTTGCAGGATGGCGCGCGTATTTGCATCGAATTGATCAGGGTGAGCATCCATATAAGCATCAACCCCTACCATTTGCGGGGAAAATCCGAGTCCCTTCAACGTGTTTGCTCCAAACCAAGGAGAAAGATAGACATTCGCTAGCTTGTAATACAATGCATCCGCACCGCGCTTTCTACCGCCTTTGGTAAACATCATCACATTGTTCCACATCTGATGGCCTTCTTTCATCGTACCGTAAAGGATTTCACGTTCGTCCCCGGTCTTTCTGTTGGCTACCAATGCAACCGGCTCCCAGCAGGACGACATGAGTACCTCGCCACTCGCTAGGATGCTGACACCATTCTGGAAGCCATCCCAGAATGTTCGGAATTGACCTTTTTTCTTATAGTCAATGAGAAATTGGCAAACCGCCTTTACCTCATCGGGTTTCATATCAGCGGGATTGTCGATATCGATCTTGCCGCTTTCCCTGAGATAGATTGCCATCGTGGTCAGTGTTGGGCCAAAGTCATTCTGCAAGGCCACGTAACCCTTGAACTGCGAATCGAACATAACTTCCCAGCTATCGGGATGGAACCCCAAAGCCTTGTGGTCGTATGCCATGGAGTCTGCGTTTGAGATGTAGGGCGTGGCGTAGATCTTTCCGTCGTAACGAATCGTATCTGCTGACTCTCCGCCCTCATGATATCTGGGCAGGATATTCTTCCAGTTAGGAATCTGACTTATATCAATGGGAACGATCGCTTTCTGAGAAGCAAGCGCATCCTCCATACCACCACCATTATCTGTGAGAGCATCGAACAATCTGTTACCGTCACCAACTACCATTTTCTGGATCGCCTCGTCGGCCCGAGCGCTCTTTGTCGTTACAGCCAACTCGACGCCGGCCTGTGCCGCCATCGCACTGAAGTCTTTGGCACCCACCTTTGCGACACCAGAGGCCCAGTATTTCAGTTCGGTGGCTTCTGCAGCAGAAAGGCCGGGCACGTGACCGGCCATTGCAGCACCTGCTAATCCAGCAAAACCCTTAAGCAAGAAGCGTCTATTGAATTCAAATTGGTTCATAACAATCTCCTTAGTTTTGGTTGATTTACTTTCTTATTGGTATTCATGCGTCTCCACCATAACATGCCGTCCAACAGATTCCGACATCTAAATTTAGTCCCACTTAAGAGCCTAGGGAGCAGAACCCCGTCTGTCGCGCAAATCAGGTTAGTTAACTATTACCGCCATTTCGAAACCAAAGTTTCAAATGTAGCAACCCTGGTAGAGGGTTGATGTAGAACGTCAATCATTTACGCAAACCGGTCCCACGATAACGTCACTGAAAGTGACTCAAATGGACTGGTTGTGACTGGTGTCGGTCACGTTTTAGTTATGCTGTGACGTCGGATGCTCGTCTCCATTAGAATTTCTTATTCTTTCTGTAGACACCTGGGTAGTGTCGCTGTAAGACTCGGTACACCCAAAGGAGGGAAATGAATGAAACTACTGAATTCGATGGGGCCCAATCCGCGCATGGTGCGCATGTTCATGATCGAAAAAGGGGTCGAGTTGGAATCCCTGGAGCACGATGTTCTGGGAGCAGAGAACCGCAAACCCCCGTATACCGACAAGAATCCCGGTGGGCAGATGCCGGCCCTGGAACTCGATGACGGCTCGGTCTTGGCAGAGACAGTAGTGATTTGCGAGTACTTGGAGGAACTGCATCCCAGCCCTGCCTTGGTGGGCACCACTCCTCAGGAGCGGGCGGAAACGCGAATGTGGACACGTCGAGTCGAGCAAAAGATTACGGACAACATGTACAACGGATTTCGGTTTTCGGAAGGCCTGGAACGGTTCAAGGACAGGATGCGCTGCCTGCCCGAGGCCGCGGACGGCTTGAAAGCAGTTGCCCAGGATGGTCTCGCGTGGCTGGATGCGCTGATGGATGGCAAGGAATACGTGTGCGGCGACCGCCTGACGATTGCTGATCTCGTGCTCTACTGCTGCATGGATTTCGCGGCTGGGGTTGGCCAGAGCCTAGATCCCAGCCTTCCGAATATCAGTGCGTGGTTCGCCCGGATGGATGCGCGTCCGAGTGCTAAGACCAGTCTGCACCCGGCTGCAGAGAAGGCTGGAAGAAAGGGCTGATGCGCTCAGCGGCAGTTCCGCGAGAATGGGATTGAACGTGACTCAAATTGTATGCCGTGACCGGTGACGCCAGGTAAGCCACGCTGAGCACAAAAACCATGGTCAAGATTCGGGTGCAAACCGCAGATACCTGAGCCGTGGGTAACACCAAACAACGCCTTCCCGTACCGAACGATGAATACTGAGCCTGACCAATACACCAGCCTGATGGCGGTCGTTCGCAACCGCATGACCAACCGGGCCTTTGACCCCGATTGCAAGATACCGACCCAGCATTACGAGATGATTCTCGAAGCAGCTCGCCACGCCCCTTCGGGCGCGAACGCCCAGCCCTGGCATTACATCGTGATCACCGAACCCGAAACCAAGAGTCTGCTGGCAGACCGTTTCAAGGCCGAACAGAAGGCCCGGGCCCGGGTAAAGATGAAGTTTCCAACACCCAACTATGAAGGCATCCGTTCAGCACCAGGGGTAATCATCGTGGTCGCTGATTTCCGTTTCATAAAAGCTTTTCCGGTTCTCAACGATGGCTCGGACACCGACCGGATGTACAAACAGAACGCCGAACGGATACTGCTGCAGAGCGTTGCGGCTTCAGTCATGTCAGCGCACCTCGCAGCTGCCGCCCTGGGCTACGCCGTATGGTGGATAACCGCCATCGGCCAGAAGGCCATCCAGCAGGAGCTCAAACCACTACTTGCGGTTCCCGACGAACTGGACATCATCGATATCATGTGTTTCGGACCACCACTTAAAGCCTCCTACAAGCGCTGGAAAAAAGATCTCAACCAGATCCTCCACTGGGACCGTTTCGACCTGGCGCTGTTTCCGACTGACAACGACATCGATACCTGGATCCGGGAACACCGGCATCATGTCATGTACCGTGACGAATCACGAATCGACTGACTGTTTCTGCAGAGAACTTTCAGGTGTTAATAGTTTGTTTATGGCTTGGGGTTAAGATAGCGATATGAAACTTTCTGACGACAACAACAACGAAGACCCTGTGCTGTCGGTCGATCCGGTAGCGTTCATCTGCGAAGTTGAGAAAATTTGGCAGGCCCGTGATGGCGCTATGGCGGCGGCGGGTTACACCGAAGACGCCGTAGTCTATTACGGTCAGGGGCAATCACATACCGGTGAAAGCCTGCGGAACTGGCCGACTCGCTGGTTCGAGTATGCGCCTGACCTATCGATTACTAAGACCTACCGCGGTCACCACGGTAACTGTATCGCTGGGACCTGGGAAAGCCGTTACACCCACCCGGAGACTGGTAAGCGTATGATCGAACGTGGGGCAGAGCTGTTTTACCTTCGCGGAGAAAAAGTCTACGAGCATCACATGTGGCAACACAGCTGGCCTGAAAACGAAGTTCCAAAAGATGCCGGGTTTTCTACCGACTGACCGACCTGGTTCTGGTTTGGACGTTGCTGAAAAGGCAAAGAGGTTTACGGTGTTAGTGGGATGTTGGGAGTAACTAACCCAAGCTCTCTGCCAGCCGAGGGAGACTAACGAGGGCTGCATCATGACTAGAAAACCCAAGCGTGATTTCGTTGATCAGAAAGGCCTCAAAGATGCGGATGTGAACGCCCTCCAGCGGCTTTCTCCGCCACGCGAGATGCCGTTTAGCGTTACCAAACTAGGTCACGTTGTTCTGATGGTAAAAGACGTTCAACGCGCTGCCAATTTCTACACGCAAGTGCTTGGCTTTCGGATCTCTGATGTCTATCCGGAAAGCATGATGCCCGGAAAGATGGTGTTTCTAAGATTCAATCACGATCACCACGGTGTCGCGCTAGTTGGGGGGTCGGAGCGGGAGGTCGATAATTGTGAACTTCACCATGTGGCTTTCCAGGTGGAGACGCTCGACGAGGTTTTCCATGCGCGGGACCACCTTGAAAAACACAACGTTCCTATAGAATTTGCCGGTCGACGGCGCTCGGGGTGTCAGGTCGCAGTGGAATTTCGTGATCCTGATGGCCATGTACTCGAAATCTACTGGGACATTGATCAGGTTGGCCCTGAAGAGGAAGCGCGTCCGGCAGACCAATGGCGGCCGGCTGTTTCTCTGGAAGATGCCATCGACAATGCACCGCCTGGACAGGATGTGACCTTGGCGGATACATCACTGCGGCGTTAACGGAAGTGATATAAATTGAGCGTAGGGGCGACTTGGCGGTGGCTGGCTGCATAGATACCAATCAATAAAGAGGCTGGAATGAAAGAAACCGAGTTCGCCTCGAAGCTTGTTCAGGATTACCTGACCGGGAAGGAAGTCGGTGTGTTGGCCACGGTAAACCCGGACAGCAGTCCACTTGCGATGCCCATGTGGTTTGTCCATGACAGGGATGGACTTGCTCTGGTGAGTCAAGCTGATGACATGAAGGTGAGGAACATGCGTCAAGATCCGCGCGTCGGTTTTGTCGTCGAGTCGGGAAGTGGCGGAACCATCGAGTGCATGATCGTACAGGGGAGGGTGACGTTTCTGTCCAGCGAATTCGATCGCAGCCGAGTCGGCGCTCGGTTCATCGACAAGTACGGTGTCCACATGGAGAAACGCTGGGATGGGCGTTCGGTACCCGGATCGCGAGCGCTTTTTCTGATTCAACCCCGCCGTATCAAGGTCTGGGGTGCGCTCGCAACATCCGACTGAACGTTACGGCACGGGTCGCTGGTTCAAATCTAGCCGCGCCCACCATTTTCCACTGCTTTTATGCCATTCTGGTAGAACACTGCCATTTTGCCTTCTCAGTGTGCTGGAAACGTGCTGAAAATCTGAAGTTAGCCACTGCATCATGCAGGTGATCTGGTGCTAGATTGGCAACTCATTTTGTCAACTGAATACTGACATGACGTAGCAGTTTGCTCAGCTCAAAGAGCGTTCTGCCATTTATCACAGGCCAACTGACAAAGGTGTGGATACCTTGACCATGTGTTGGCCCATTCATGAATTCCCCGACCAAAGTGGCTGGCTCAATGTTTCTGCGTATTCGGAAAACATGACATTGAAACTGATGCTGATTCTCGTCTGATTACTGCTGTTGATATCAACCGAATGGGACAACCAGGAAGGGAATACCAGTAGTGTGCCATCGTTTACGGTGACGACAACCTGGTCGGTATTATCAGCAGTCAGTTCTGTCACGGGAGGTTTGATCACGTCCCGTTGAGGCCTTGGATCGTGGAAGTTAATTGTGTCTGCTCCTTTGCCCGTCTGTAGATAGTAGACTCCACTGAGAAGATTGTTGGGATGGTTATGCATCTTGTGAATAGCGCCAGGCGCGTTCATATTGGCCCAGAGCCCGGTCATCACAAACGGGGTATCGGCGATCTTTAAGAATTCAAGAACCTTTTTTACTGCTTCGTGTATCGATGATATCAGCTGCCCAAAGCACTCTGATTGATGTAAGTCGTGATCTGATTGCCAGCTCAGGCTCGACTCTCAGCCGGGTTTGGCTTGCCGCAGCAGTTCGAGAGTGCTGACGACGTCCTGGCTGACTCTTTTAATGATTTCCTCTTTGAGTTGAGTCTTCCATACGAAACTTGGGAACATACGAATAACGTCCGCTTCCTCGAAAGTTGATGCCACCTTATTGACCATGTCTTCATTTTCTCTGGTTTGTTCACGGCTGTGAACAGCTTTCGCAGAATTTCCCATTTTGATCGTAAGTTATTTCAGCGGATTCTGAGTGGTAATCCGCAATCATATGGCGGATCCCGAAATACTGATCGAGCCCTACTTCGAATTACTCACATAGGCTCACTTTGACCACAATGTGACCGAAATTCGTCCACTCCAGTCTTCTCCAGTCACAGTGAATCACCTACACGCGAAATCGGTGTGCAGTTCTGGCGCTATTTGACCTAGGCCGTCTCTTCTCATGTGCTTTGGTCCAATCCCATCCAGCCAAATCCAGCACTTTAGACGGCAACTTTGACGATAACTAGTTAACCGTCGTAAGATTACTTCTGCTTTTCCAATCTCTTACAGATCAGTTCGATCCCTGCACGGCCCACCAATCAATCAACGATTTATAGAGACTCACCAACTACCCATGATCCAATTGAACTGTTCATAAACCTGTTCGTAAATGGTGACAGTAGTTGCTTTTCGCGCTGCGAAGATGTTGTTCTGTGGCAAGCAGAAAGCAATTGTTTTTGCCAACGGCCCGTGGGTTCGTCCGGAAGTAATCTTCTTCTCCTTAGAGCATGACGTTAAGGCGGTTGCAGATTGCCTCGTGCATGCTACATTGCTTCAGCCAATCGGCAGTTGAGAGTCTACTTTTCTGCCCGAATTTACCTGGTCGGCAATACTCGGGAAACTGCTTCCCGGCGAATAGAGTATCTGAACTGTTCTGTTGCTTCATACTACCGATTTATCCATAAATGCGCTGAGAAATCCTTGAAACATTATGTTAGATGACTCTATTCTTTTCACCGTATTTCTGATTTTTACGGGTTCGGCTATTCTGGCAACTGTTGGACTCTTTGCCAGGCAATCCCTACTCAGTATCTACATTATTCTCGGCATTCTTGTAGGTCCTATGGGTATAGGACTCATCAAGGATGCGAACCTGATTGGAGATCTCTCCCATATTGGAATCATCTTTCTGCTGTTTCTGCTGGGCATTGATCTCTACCCGCAAAAACTCTTACTGCTGATAAGACAGACGACTGTAATCACAGCGGCAAGCACCTTGGTGTTTGGAGTTCTCGGCTATGTCATCGCAATAGTATTTGGTTTGGCTCCAAGGGATTGTCTGTTGGTTGGGTTGGCGACCACTTTCTCTAGCACCATCGTGAGTCTGAAACTACTGCCAACGACAGTGCTTCATCATCGTCATACTGGTGAAGTCATTATCAGTATCCTTTTGCTCCAAGATTTCTTGGCAATTGCATCCCTATTGCTTTTGCACGGCCTGTCGGCCGAAGGCAGTTCGTGGCAGCAAGCGGGTTGGCTCATCGGTGCACTACCCTTGTTATTCTTCGGTGGCCTAGCCGGCGAGCGATGGGTGCTGCGACCATTGTTTTCTCGATTTGAGCAGATTGGTGAGTATGTGTTCCTGCTGACCCTCGGTTGGTGTCTAGGCGTCGGTCAGTTGGCCAATAGCCTAGGCTTGCCTTATGAGATTGGTGCCTTTATCGCGGGTATTACTGTAGCGAACAGCCCGATCGCCGCCTACATTGCCGACAATCTGCGGCCGCTGAGGGATTTTTTCCTGGTGATGTTCTTTTTTGCAATCGGGGCAGGATTGAGCGTCACAGGTCTTGGAACAATATGGCTAGGGGCTGTGGTGCTGGCAGCTGCCGTCGTCGTGATTAAGCCATTAGTATTTTCGGTTTTGCTTAAGACTGCCGGTGAACCCGACAGTCTTGCCAGGGAGGCAGGTGTTCGATTGGGTCAGATGAGTGAATTTTCACTGCTGCTGGTAGCGGTTGCAGCAAACGCCAAGGCAATCACCTCGGCCGGCGCCACCTTTGTACAGCTCGCTACGATAATCACATTCGTTGTTTCCTCAGTTGTGGTGGTGCTGCGTTATCCGACACCTATCGCTCTATCAGATGGCTTACGCCGGGATTGAGTTGAGCTTCGTGAGCATGACCTGACCTGACCTGACAACGTCTGCAGCCACCGTACCTGATGTTAACTCCAACTGTTGGTCATTCGTCTCCTGTAACAAAACAAAGGTACTACAGAGATAATGTTTCTGAAGTGGTTCCTGTAACTGTTCAATTGAAATACCAGAAACTCTTAAAAAGTAGTACGAAAAAGCTGTGAACTCCGAATTGAATTGGACAATCCCTGAGCAGTTAACACTGTAATAACAGTCTTAAACGGGTTTGGGAGCCACTGACTTTTAATCAGGTGGCCGCTGGTTCAAATCCACCAGCGCCCACAATTTCACTCCAGTGTTTATGCGACTTTCTCCAGTTGCTAACGCTGGCTTCATCTTCAACTCAATGGTCAATGTGCCTAGAACGTGACCGAAATGTCTCCACCTTGCGTACTGCATCGTGCAGGTCTGTCTGGTAGATCAGACACCAAGCCAGTCACATAACCCCCTGAAGTCATCGACCGTGATCTCGGGCTGCAGCGGGGACTCGTCATAGGGTAGGTCATAACGGTCGATATAAGCACCGCGGTAGCCGCTCGCACGGGCCCCCAGGATATCAAAGGAATGCGCCGCAACCATCATGATCTGCCCCGGTTCAAGGTCTAGCCTACGGGCGGCATGGCGGTAGACCGCTGGATCGGGCTTAAATTGACCCACCGACTCCACGGAAATGATCTCGTCGAATCGGATCTTAATTCGGTTGCGGGCGAGATGGACCAGGTAGCCGTGTTCACCGTTAGAGAGCATGACCAGGCGGCAGCTCCCTGCTAGTCTTTCAAGTCCTGCCACGGCATCATCAAACGGGTCGAGTTGCTGATAAGCCAGCATAAATTCATCGACCTGACTCTCAGAAAACGCGACCTTAAACGTGCGCAACGTGTACAGCAGCGACCGCCGCATCACCGCAAGGTAGCCGCTGTGCCCGAGCATCAGAAGATTGTCCTGGTATTGCTCGATTCGCTGGCGCATCCTCCAGTAGGCCCACAGTGTTGTTACCTGCGTCTGGGCCCCGCAGTCATCAAGCAACTCAGACAAGCGCGGCGTCAGGCTTCCGGCAAGGTCCAAGACTGTGCCGAAGATGTCGAATGCAAGGGCCTCGGGTCGATCGGCAACGTCGAGCTGCATGGACAGTACTCCACTGAAAATTCGGGTGTACAAGTGATGTGTGGGTTCCGGACAAGACCGGTTGCCTTCGATAATATTAACCGTTAAATAACCAAAGCGGAACACGATTCTCGTCAGCCTCGGTATCATCTGGTGCGAGCCACCCCAGGGTCAATGTCCGCTGAAAAACACATTTACTGATCAGACAACAACATGAACAGGTTACCGATCAAATGAAACGCTTTTCAGAGGCCTGTAACCGTAACCAGGCTCCGATCCTGGCGGTACTCAAAGAAGTCCTGCCGGACACAGGCAGGGTTCTTGAAATTGGCAGTGGGACGGGCCAGCACGCCGCATACTTTAGTCGTTCTTTACCGGATCTTGCCTGGCAGCCGAGTGATCTTGCTGAGGCCCTGCCCAGTATCGAAGCCTGGCGCGAGGAATCCGGTGCGCCAAATCTGAATCCCCCCATGGTGATCGACCTGCTGGGCAACAACGACACCCCGAGTAGAGTCGATGCCATCGTGTGTATCAATACTGCCCACATCGTGGCTTGGACAGGTGTTGAACGTCTGTTCAGCATCGCCGCTAACATCCTCGAACCTAAGGGTGTATTGTACTTTTACGGGCCATACCGTTATCCCGACCATGCGCTTGAACCCAGCAATGTAGCGTTTGACCGCTGGTTGAAAGAACAAAATTCCGTGAGCGGGATCAGGGATTATGCAGCTGTCGAGTCGCTGGCCGAGTCCAACGGTTTTATTCTGGGCGGTGATAGATCGATGCCGTCCAACAATCGGTCGATCTGGTGGGTTCGCCAGACAGCGGCGCAATGAAATGACCGGTAGTACCGCATGGATTCCTGAGGCCTCCTAAAAGAGGGGTGTACACGGAACTTTAGCCTTGGGTAAGGGGTAACCTGCGTCAAAGTAAAAATCGGACAAAGTTCTGAACTCGATGCGGTGGCTAGCATACTAGATGATTTTGCGAAGAGTATCGCGATTTATGTTTGCGCCGCAGATGATCACGACGACATTTCGTCCCTGGCAGTGCTGGCTGAACTGTTTCAGACCTGCAAGGGCAACACCAGCTGCGCCTTCTAGCAACATATGGTGTGCATCGATGAATTCGCGCATTGCCAAGGCGATTTCCTCTTCAGGAACTAGGGCATAGTCGTCTACGAGTTTCTGGCATAGATCAAAGGTGATTGCGCCTGCCTCGATCGCGCCAGCGGTACCGTCAGACAGCGTTGTTTCGCTGGGCATATCAAGCAATCGCCTTGCCTTAATTGACGCAGCCATGATCGGCGCCGCCGTCGGTTGACAGCCAATCACCTGCATACGCGGATTCACAGATCTGAGGAAACCAGCGACCCCGGCAATGAGACCACCACCACCAACAGCGACAAACAAAGCGTCGACATTGTTGATCTGGTTCGCAATTTCGACACCACAACTCGCCTGACCAACGATCACATCGGCATCGTTGTAGGGAGACACGTACGTCATTGCGTTATCTATCGCGTATTGGCGTGCATGCTCTTCCGTATCCAGCCCATCAGTACCAAAGTGCTGTACTTCGGCGCCAGCTCGACGTATTGCGTCTACTTTTGCAGACGATGCCCACGAGAAGATAAAAAGCAAAATATTGACGCTGACACCGGATAATTTGACTGGGGGTTCAATCACTTGGGCTTGCACAGGCCCTGATATAGCCGCTTATCTTCCCTCCAGTTGTGATGTTGCAAATGCAGCGGTGACGAAGTCAGACCCCGGTACGAAGTGGACACGATCCGACGATATGCTCGCTGAGGATACGGCGTGTTGGAATGCCGACGCGGGGCAGTGGGAGGCGGGAGACAACAGTTGCAAACATGCCCTATCAGGATGGGAGGGCGTGTACGACAGTGATACAGAAGCAATACGCAGGTGTGAAAATAAAGCTA
>ENA-ORDI01000676-ORDI01000676.1-marine-metagenome-genome-assembly--contig:-NODE-676-length-21832-cov-4.804275_pt1 | contig 21832 bp, 18 predicted proteins | sample MGYA00248628_ERZ508525 | MGnify/ENA primary metagenome ERZ508525 (study PRJEB26195, sample SAMN05422138) | marine metagenome | isolation source: East of Porto Seguro, South Atlantic Ocean | place... | reverse complement strand
TCACCAGACTCAAAACAGGGATTTACATTTTCGAAAACAAAAAGATAATCGAGATACTTGGGCCGCTCGGGGTGAAAAGATAATTCATACTTTTCGTACTCTGAGAGGTCTTCTATGGATTCGGGTGAATAGTTGAAATTGGGGTCTTGTTCGAAAGATAATTGAAATGTGTTACTCAAGACCTAAATCCGATTTTTCGAAACTTTTTCCACCCGCATCATTTGATCCATCAAAGTAAAATTCGGGTTGACTTATAAATTAATCCAAGTGGGGCCATCGCCGCCCTCAGGGGGAACCCAGTCAATGATTTGATATGGATCCATTATGTCACAAGTCTTACAATGTACACAGTTTGAAAAATTAATCTGCAGCCTTTGATTTTCGCCATCCGGCACCATTTCAAACACATTTGCCGGACAGAAATTTTTACATGGATTATCGTACTCTTCAGCACACTTTGTAATACATATGTCCGGTTCATTTACATGCAAATGCGGAACCTGGTCTTCTTCGTGAGCAGTCGCGGAGTGATATACGTCTGTCACTTTATCAAATAAGTAGGTCCCATCAAATTTCAAATCTTTGTAACGGTCTTTTTTCAGCCCTTTTTCCAGTTGTAAATGGCCGGGTTCACTGGTAAGGCGATTTTTAAATCCCCACCCACGGCCACCAGTCAAAAGTCCTATTCCTGCATTCGTTAATCCTCCAAACAGTCCGTGATCAAATCCCTGATGAAAATTTCGCACCTTCCATAATTCATCTCTGATCCAACTCGACTTCATACGATCTTCATAATCTCCCAGTTTTGACTCAGTAAAATTATTCTCGGCCAATGCTTTAGAAATTGTTTCAGCAGCCAGCATCCCGGATTTCATGGCTAAGTGGATACCTTTCAACCTTTGTCCATTCATAAATCCAGCGGAATCACCAATCAGCATAGCGCCGCTTATTGATAGCTTTGGGATAGAATACCAACCGCCCTCGGGCAACGATTTAGCTCCATAAGCAACCATTTTACCGCCTTCTATTAACGAACGTATCCAGGGATGAGTTTTCAAGTTTTGAAGTTCGTGGTGAGAATCCACGCCTGGATTTTTATAATCCAAACCCACCACGAGACCCAGATTCCAGATATCATTCTTCATCCCATAAAGAAACGCACCACCAAAAATATCATGACCCAAAGGGAAGCCCATGGTATGGGCCACATAGCCAGGTTGAACTATGCCGGCCGGCATCTGCCATAATTCTTTCACGCCAACAGCCCAAACCTGCGGATTACGTTCATCCATAAGATTGTGGCGGTGTAAAAGTTTTTTGGTCAGGCTCCCTCGCGTTCCTTCACCCAGAACAACAACCTTGGCATGGATATCCGCGCCTGGCTCAAAATGTTGTTTTTGTACCCCCTTTTTATCAATGCCTCGATCACCCGTGCGAACGCCAATGACCTGATCCCCATCATAAAGCAGTTCCGTTCCCGCAAAGCCACAGAAAATGTCTACTCCATCCTTTTCACAGGCCTCGCCTAACCAGCGTGTAAGCTTTCCCAGGGATGCTACATAACATCCATGGTGGTTCATAGATGGAGGGATAAACGGGAATGGGATTTTCCTGGTTTCTGTCAAATAATAAAGATGTTCTTCCGAAACTTCTGCTTCAAAGGGAAAATCTTGATCATTTTTATCTGGAAAAAGTTCTCTAAGCGCACGGGGATCAACAATGGCGCCAGATAAAGAATGGGCACCTACTTCGCTGGCTTTTTCCAAGACACCCACACTAGCATCCTGACCCGATTCTCGCAAAAGCCGCTGAAGGTGAACCGCTCCAGCAAGGCTCGCAGGACCCGCACCTACAAATAGGACATCCAGTTCCAAGACTTCCCGTTCAATCATAAATCTTTTTCTGTCTGTAATGCTTCTATCAGTTTAGGGATTATGTCTAGAAGGTCCCCAACTACGGCATAATCAGCTATTTCAAAAATTGGAGCATCAGGATCCTTATTGATGGCCAGAATATTTTTTGACCCTTTCATGCCAACCACATGCTGGATGGCTCCGGAAATTCCCAGTGAAAAATAGAGTTTTGGTGAAACAGTTTGCCCAGAACTTCCAATCTGGCGAAACGGTTCCACCCAACCGGAATCCACCACAGGCCGACTGGCGGATACCTCTGCGCCCAGCACTTTTGCAAGGTCAAAAGCCATTTGAATATTTTCTTCTTTTTCGATTCCGCGCCCAATGGATACGAGCAGTTCGGCAGATTCCAGGTCCACACTGCCTGCGGCTTCCTGGAAGGGTTCTTCCGATTCAGCCCGAACCATGGATGAATCCAAATTCACATCAAAAGAACGGGAGGAGCAGGAACCGGAAGCCATGGCTTCTTCGCTGAACATTGCAGACTGAAAACTCAAGATCACTTGATCTGCTGAGGTTGTCACTGACGCATTCAATTTCGCATTCAAGACTTGTTTCACAAACCCATCTTCCAAAGAAATAATATCCGGAATAAACGGAATATCCAGTTTAGCACTGACACGGGGTATGAAATCCCGCGTTTGATAAGAGTGACCAATCACAACGGTTTTGGGTGATTCAGATTCAATCACCTGTTTCACTACTTCCGAATACCCATCCGCGTTATAAGATGATACAAGGTCATGATTTACCGTTATCACTTCAGTTAAATCAACACCTGATAATTTTCCAGACAAGGCATCTGCATTAGATCCTATAGCTAAAGCAGAAACAGAGCCACCCATTTTTTGAGCTCCTGCAATGGCCTCTTTGCTCATGCGGTGGAGCGAACCGCGATTGTCTTCCAATACAACTAATATATCCATGATCTACAAAACCTTTATTTCTGATTTTAATATTTCAACAATTCTGGCAACGGCAGAATCCGCATCACCTTCAATCACTTCAGTCTGTTTGGATGTTTGGGGAACAAATATCTTTTCAATAGACTGTGATTTCGCTATGGACTGGTATTCAGATGCCGGGACAACTTTGATCTCTTTTTTCTTGGCACCCATGATTCCCCTTAAAGAAGGATAACGAGGGGTGTTCAAGCCGGATTGAATACTGATGGATGCGGGCATAGGCAATTTCACCCATTGGAACCATCCCGATTCCAATTCCCGTTTCACACGGATGGAGCCATTCTGTACATCGGTTTCCATGGCGAGAGTTCCCGTGGACATTCCTAACATTTCGCCGATCAAAACACCTGTCTGCCCCATCCCGGTATCATCAGATTGGAGTCCAGTGAGAACCAAATCAAAATTTTCATTCTTTAGAACGGAAGAAAAACTTTTTGCAATAGATAGGGGATCGGTTTCGATGGGTCCATCTTCTTCAAGATAAATACCCCAATCAGCGCCTTTGGCAAGCCCTTCACGAATCACTTTTTGAACACGGGCTGGTCCCATGCTTACAATCACAACTTCACCATCGCCCCTTCTCTCTTTGATCAATAGGGCTTCTTCAAGGGCAAAGTTGTCCGGTGGATTCATAACAAAGGACACCTGTCCCTCATCGATCCAATTGTGATTCCCAGAAATCGGTAAAGCAGATTCAGAGCCGGGGATTTGTTTAACTAATACAGCAATCTTCATAAAAATTCCTATAGGGATTAAGTAAAATAACCGGGTTAATTTAAGGCGTGAATATAATTGGAAGACAGGGGAGCCACCAACCATCATGAGAGATTTTTGGGTACGGATTGTATTAGAAATTATATTCTTTTTAGGCAGTATCATTTTTTTGTTTTCACTCTGGATCTTGTGGGGAAGACAGAGTTATAAAAATTCCAAAAAGGGAAAATAGTCATTTTGCAAAAAGTCTTTGAATTTTCCCAATGGTTGTTATAGCTTTCCCGTCCTATCTTTAGCAAAGATAGTATATCAATCTCACTAAACCTCAATCACATAAAGGAGGAGCAATATGAATAAAATGCTCAAAGTTTTTCTTCCATTCACCCTTTTTACGGGATTATTGTTTTCCCAAAGTATTGAAGCAAACTGGCAATTGAATGCTGCTATTGTAGAATACACCTATGTTGTTCGCGATTCTGCAAGCGCTGAAGATGCAACTGCCGTTTACGAAGTTTCCGGTTCCTGGCCAAGTTCTGCTGCTGCTGCTGCCGGATATGGATATACACGTGCCTTAGTAGAATACGACGTCGGTGATACAATCACAACCGTCTTAGTTCCACTCGTTAATGAAACATTATTGGCAATGTTTGGCGTAGCAATGAATGTTAATCTGAATGATGATAATACTTTCACAATCAATGATGGTAGTACCTATCCAACCACAGAAACACTAAATTGTTCAACTTATGCCACTGTTCCTGCTGTTGCAGAAAATGGGACTTGGATAGGCACACCTGGATTTGATCACCCAGATGATGCAAATGCACATTCTATGGGTTGGGGAATATCTTTATCCAGTGTTTTTGCACAATTTAACGCTCCAGATCTCGTTGGTGGAACATATGGTGTTGATTATGGTGTCGGTACAGCCATGGAAAACTGGGGAATGGTTACAATTGATTACACAGATGCAGATCATGGAACACCTACCGATCTTGAAATTTACTGGGAAGCACACGATGGCGTTGCCAGTGGACTTGGCGTCGATGCTGATGGTGAACTCAATGGGGTGACAGGTATCCCTGTTGCACCTGCTGATACAGTAACAATTGGCAATATGGAGATGTACTTAATGTACGTGCATCCTGATACAAACCTTTGGTACAATCTGGGCTGGACAGGTGACAGTGTAGGGATTTCATTACCAATGCTAGGTGGCGGTGGCCATCCCATTGATCCTGATGACCCGGATACCTATGAAATTAATCCAATAACAGGTGATACAACCCCTGCTGGTATAGTTGCTGCAAACTGGGGCTACATATTTGACCCCATGGGTGGCGACGGTGCACTTTTCAGTGGCGATGAACCCTTAGCGCCTACAGGTTATTTCTTTACCGCCAATTTCCTGGAAGCAGCATCAACTTTCTCTGCAGTGATGGGTGCTCATCTGGCTCTTGATCCTACTAATCTTGTGGGTGCCTTGGCTGCTGCGGCAGATTCCGTTGCATTTATTTACGTTGACGCTGCAACATCAGCTTATATTGGTGCACAGGTTTCTAGTTCCTTGTATGCAGAGTACCTTGCCTGCGTACCTGTTGGAGGTGCTGAAGCTTGTGCTGCCGTATTTGCAGCCGGTCCAACAATGACACTGATTGGTGTTCAGCAAGCATGTGATTATGATTGTGGTGTAGATGATTCAGGTTGGGATTATGATGATTATTATGAAACAGGTAGATTGGTATTTGAAATAGATAACAATTGTATTCCAGACAATACCACGCAACGCGTAAGAACTTTCTGGGCAAATACTCAATTAGAAGTGGATGAAGAAGCACCCTTGGCTCAGAAATTTGAAGTCTATGGAAACTATCCAAATCCATTCAACCCTTCAACACAAATCAAATTCGCAACAGAGAAATCATCTGATGTGACCATTACGATTTATTCCATTTTGGGTCAAGAGGTTACCGTCCTTCAAAATGGAATTCTCAATGCTGGTACCTATAATATTTCCTGGTTTGGTACAGACCATTACGGAAATAAAGTACCCAGCGGAGTGTACTTTTATGAAGTCCGTTCCGATAATCGGATTCAAAAAGGAAAAATGTTGTTGTTGAAGTAAAATCAATCGCACATATATTTAAAAATAAACAGCCCCGTTTTTACGGGGCTGTTCAGCATATAGCATAAACATCATGAAAAAAGTTACCGTTTACGCCATATTGATCGCATCGACTCTTCTTGCCCAAAAAGGAACACTTACAGGAAAGGTGCTTGATGCAGCCAATGGCTCGCCCCTGATTGGTGCTAATGTTTCCTTAGAAGGGACATCCCAGGGTGCAGCAACAGATACTGAGGGCCGCTATACGATTTTACAGGTTGAGGCCGGTGAACAGACTTTGATGGCATCTTATATCGGATACCATATCTTAAAACAAGATGTGATCGTTAGGGGTGGAGAAACCCTGTCAATGGACCTGGAACTTGAACCGGAAGTGATCCAAATGGAAACCTATGTGGTCACCGCATCAAGACGACGTGAACGAGTTGAAGATGCACCAGCAGCAATATCTGTTATATCCAAAGCGCAAATTCGACGGGAGAGTAATACGAATCTCGGCGATTACTTAAAAGGAACAAAGGGAATCGATTTTACACAATCAGGTATTGACAGCTATAATATGACGGCTCGCGGTTTTAATTCATCATTTAGTTCTCGTCTCCTCACACTAACCGATGGTCGCATGGCCAATGTGCCTTCCCTGAGACTCACAGCCTATAATGTTATACCCGTTTCCTTTGAAGATGTAGAACAGATCGAAGTTGTCCTGGGCCCCGCTTCGGCGCTTTATGGGCCCAATGCCCATAGTGGTGTTTTGAATATTGTGACCTCTTCTCCGATTCGCACTCAGGGAACAAGTATTAACATACAAGGAGGTTTATTAAGCCAAACAGATACAGATCTATTAAAAAAATTCACTTTTAGAACAGCGCATAAGTTTGGAGATTTTGGTTTTAAGGTCTCCGGGGTGGCCTTAGCCGGACAAGATTGGACTCATTTTAACCCTGATGAATATGAAGGGCATGACCCATTATTCATTGGTCGTCCCAAGTATAAACATGACCGACTGGATCGAGGTGGATCTCTCGCTGGAAATGAAAATCATAGATTTACGACTGAAATGATTAATGAGTTAAAGGAAGAAGGAGCCGATGAATCCTGGGTCGGTTATTATTGGGGAGATAAAATTGAATCAATCGGTGAAGATGCATCTCCCTTAATAACACAGGAAATGGTTGATGATGCAGCTGATGATGAATTCAACAGGTACAAACTGGATAATGGTACAGTTTTATGGTTCGTCACAGAAGAAAAGATCGGGTTTGTATATGCAGATGGCATCGACAATGATGGTGATGGCGATATAGATGAAGGGATTGATCTATATGTTGATGACGCATCTGAAATATGGTACGATGGCGTAGACAATGATGGCGATGGCCATATTGATGAATCTGATGAACGAGGAAGTGCGTGGTTAGATCGATTCGGAAATACAATTACAGGTATTCCCTATGCCACGGTTTTTTCAAATCCTGATTCTGTCTGGACCATCATGGATTCCACTCATAAATTTGGATTTGGAGAATACAAATACGACTCCAATGGCAACATCGTTTTCGATACAAACAAAAATGGTATTTATGATGATGATTGGGGTTCAAATGGAATGGATGATGATAATGATTGGGGGCTCTATAGGGATGAATTAGGTAACGCCTATGATATACCTTTTGAACCCTTTACAGACTTAAATGGCAATGGAGTGTACGATGCTGATGTTAGAGAAGGGTATGCGGATATTTTTGGTACCAAGGTCTTGTTAGATTTTGGTCTGGATGGTTTACCAGACACAGGGGATTTTGGGGAAGGGAATGGTGTATGGGATGGAGAAACATTTGAAAACCTGAACGGCAATACTGAGATAATTGATGGTGCTAGTGTACCGATCTGGGATATTTTTAGTAATAATGATACAGATGGAAATGGCCAACCCAGCCCCGGCGAAAATGGGGTAGATGAGTTTGATGAAAAAGATTTTACCATCGATTACGGTGGGCTCCCCCATGTGTATAAAGATGCGAATGATGATGGTATCGATGATTTCCCCGAATTCAAAGTCCGGAATTATCGCTATGACCTGCGCTTAGACTGGGAGCCAAATTCGGATCTCACCGTGAGTTTATCCCACGGGTTTGCCTGGGCAAGAAATATTAACATTACCGGTATCGCACGGTATTTAGCCGATGGCTGGATTTACCGATATTACCAATCCAAGATTCGTTATAAAAATTTCTTTTTGCAAACTTATCTTAATTCAAGTTATTCCGGTAATCCCAGCCATCCCACACGAAATCTCGCAACCGGGAGTCTTATTTATGACCGCTCTAAAAAATTCAGTGCGCAATTCCAGTATCTTAATGAATGGAAAGGTGGTGATATTCGCTTTGTTTGGGGAGTCGATTATTTTTTGACTTTGCCAAATACACGAGGAACAATTCTTTCGGATAAAAACTTTTCTGACAATCGGGATAACAACGGGAATGGTGAGGCAGGCTCTCCTTATGTCTTTGATGATGGCAACGATGATACTTGGTACAACCCGGGTGAAAGCTATACTTCCTGGCATACAGATGACGGTAAACAGTTCGGGACGATTAAAGATTCGACTGGACTGGCAAATGATGGCACCATTATTTATGATGATGCCGTATTAAGTGCTATCGCTGATGGCTTTGATAATGATGGTGACAGTGATGATTACCAGGACTTGAACGGGAATGGTAAACCGGATTATGTGGATTCGGATGGCAGCGGTGAATTTGAATTAGGAGAAACGGTTGAACCTGGGGTTCAATGGATGGGTGAACAAAGATTTCTAGTTTATGCAGACGGTATAGATAATGATGGCGATGGCAAGATTGACGAAAACATTGATGAAGGCATTGATGAAGCCGCCGAGGACAACCGCTATACTGTGAATGAATTGGGAGCTTATTACCAAGTCAATTGGAAGCTGAATAAAAAGTGGGAATTCATCCAGGCAACACGTTATGATATTCATGACCGTCTCACCAATATGATTGAATTCAATAATCAAGGTTATGGTATGGGCTACAATCCATTTGATTGGAAATTTGATTTTAACCGCAAAGAAGGCGTCCAGTTTTCACCCAAGATCGGACTCGTATATCGACCCAAACAAAATCAGAATTACCGACTTACCTGGGCTACGGCATTTAATACACCGTCTAACCAGGCACTTTTCCTGGATATTTTTGTGACACGTGTTTCTGTATTTAAAGTCTATGCCCGCGGTGCTAGCGGCGGATATGTTTTCCCGAGAGATTCTTTGGGGAATCCGTATTACTACAAACCTTACGAAGGGAAATATGTACCGGTAGATACCAGCGAAAGTATTTTTTTCTATCCATCCACTGATCCAAAAATTCCTGGATTCTTCGGACAAAATGTGACAGACCTTCCAGAGATTCAAGCTGAGACTGTAAGATCCTGGGAATTGGGATATAAAGGCCGGCTAAATCAACGAATGTTTGGAACTCTAGACCTTTATACAAGCCATTACAGTAGTTTCGTGAGTCCAGTGACATTTATCACGCCTATTGTTATTGATAAATCGGTTCTAGAAACGGATTATGATGGTGATAGTCTCATGAATACCATGAATGACCTTGAAAACAATAATATTATTGATCGAGATGATTATGATGAAGCGTTTAACCATTGGTCAAGTAATATTCAAGGTATAATAGCTATGGATACAATTCCCGGCTATACGCCGCCAGTTGTGGTTGGCTATATTAATTATGGTGAAATAGATATGTGGGGATTTGATGCAAGCCTTACAACGATCATAAGCCTGGAGATGTCTTTGGATCTGACTTATTCTCATCTCGGCATGACAGAATTTTACAATCCTATCACCAAAGCGAATGACCCCATTAATGCGCCAAGACATAAAGCAGGAATGAAATTTCAATATAATCCCAGGAGGAAACCATTCACAGCATCTCTGAATGCACGCTATGTGGACGGGTTTAAATGGTCTTCCGGGATTTACTTTGGCAATATTAATCCTTATACCATTTTTGATCTTCATTTTGGATATGAAATCAATCAATATGTGAAAGCAAATTTCACCATTTCAAATGTATTGAATCACCGCCATACAGAAATCATTGGCGGCCCCTCCTTAGGACGTGTGATGCTCTTAAGACTTCAAACGAAATTCTAAAAAAAGCAGGATAACTCAAACCCTGGAAGCGGGGGAACTGCCAGACCTTTCTTACATTATCCTGCTATTAAATCTGAGATGTAAATTAGGTGGTGTTCCCATACCCGTCAAGCTAATTCTAAAAATTCAGTCATCAATTAACACATAAAACCATGTTTCATTTCCTCGAATCCCTGAATATAAAGATCCTTTTTTGGATCAATCAATCCCTATCAAACCCTGTGTTTGATTTCATCATGCCCATCCTGACGAATGAAAATTATTGGGTAATCCCACTCATTTGGTTGATTGTTTTTCTAGTGTTTTTCCAGGGAAAGCGAGGTCGAATTGCCATTGTGATATTGATTGTGGCTGTTGCGGTTACAGATTCGGTTTCAGCCTTTATTTTGAAACCCTATTTTGGGAGAATACGCCCCTCTTATGACCTTGTTGAATACGTAAATCTGCTCGTTGCAAAAGGCGGGAAATGGAGCATGCCCTCGAATCATGCAGCCAACATATTTGCTCTAGCTGTTGTTTTATCTTTTTTTTATGATAAGATGAAAGTGCCCTTATTCTCCCTGGCTGTAGTCATTGCATTTTCCCGGGTTTACGTGGGCGTCCACTATCCGGCGGATGTATTGGTTGGTGGGTTTTTCGGTTATGGAATTGCGTGGCTGGTTCTCACCCTGTGGGTGATCTTAAAAATGAGAGAATTAAAACGAGGGCAAACCTGGGTGTGGTATGAAGATGAACACCCTGAGAAAATAAATTAGCCTACATTATTAGCCACACCTTCATTTCGCTCCCGCCAAACAAAAGGGGGACAAGCAATACAGGCGTGGCTAATGAATTAATCAGGTTAGTTTGGCAGAGCGTCTTTGGGTGGTTTTATGCCGAATGACGAGAATCCATCATCGCGGGTTGGCATTTTGATTTTTCCATGCTTAGCTTCGAATTTTTTAATATTATCATTCAGCGCACCGAGAAATGCTTTTACATGCTGGGGTGCCATGATGATCCTGGAATGGACTTTGGCTTTAGGCACGCCCGGTAGGATCCGCGTGAAATCTAAGACAAATTCGGCTGTCGAATGAGTCACAACCACAAAATTGGCATATTCACCGGAACTGACTTTTTCATCCAGTTCAATATTGATCTGCTGAATATTTTTCTTTTTTGGTTCCATTTTATATCCTATTTCTTTTTAATGAGGGAAAAGTCACGCTCATTGAATTCTTCCCAGTCATCGTTAATGCCTTCAAACTCGGTATAGTCTTTGATACCTTCATCTTCTTCCACATTTTTTGGATGAAGTTCATTTTCATAAATATTATAAATGTCTTTTTTCTTTTCATATTCGCTGGGATCACCCTCTTCCTCTTTGGTTTGATCCAAATCATCCACATCATCGCTGTACACTTGCGGATCGAAGAAATCCAGGTTTTCCACAATACCATTGGCCATGAGAAATTCAAGAAAATCCAAGTATTTTCTATTTTTTAGATCAACGGAGCAATTTGGGCATTTCAGAGATTCTTTAAGATCGATCTCTTCAATTGTATTTTCGCAAACAGGGCAGATTAAGCCTTCAAGCATTTGTTTTTCCCTCTAAAATCGGCGGTTAATATAAATGAGTGCACCCCTTTCGGCAATACATTTACCGAGATAAAAATAGGAATTCTAAGATCTGCTTTTCTGCATCTGAAAGATTCAAATTCCGACGATTTTTTACTGTTTCCGCTGTTGATATGAAATTTTTAAAATTCATTATTTTTTGTTTCCCCTGTATATAAAATGTGAAGGATGGAATATGTCGTTTGGGAAATGTTTGCGCCAAAATATTACATCCGACACCGATATTTGTCCCCGTATTGAGTTGGGTTCCAATTGCTGTTTTGGTATGATCCCCTATGAAGGAACCTAAAAAAAGTCGATCAGATTGAATTTCTTTCCCATTCACATTCATGGAAACAGGTGTGTAATTATTTTTCAAATTACTGTTAGTTGTGCCAACACCAAGATTCACCCACTCCCCCAAATAGCTGTCACCGAGATACCCGTCATGGACTTTATTTGAATTCCCCTGGATGATGGTTCCACTCACTTCACCCCCCATCTTACATCCTGGGCCAATGACAGAGTTTTTGATTTTACTGTGGGAAGCGACAAAACTTCCTTCTCCGATGTAAAGGGGCCCTTTTAGATAGGTAAATGGCTCAACCATTACATTTTCAGCGAAAACAATTGGGCCGTCATTTTCATCTAAAATAACCGCATCCATATTTGGATGTTGAACCCCAGAGGTGATTGATTTTTTGACTGCATCCGGAATCAGCGTTAACAGATCCCAAAGATAATGAACCGCTTTTACTTCTTTGAGATGATGGATCTCCCCTTTCGGATTAAAGATAGACAAAGGTCCCCCTGCGTTGATCCAATCATCAGAAGCAGATTTAGACAAGTTTGCTCCCAAGAATTTATCCTCCATCATAAAAATAGAAGATGAACAATCCCGGATCTCTGCAATCAATTCTTTTGTCCAGATCACACGGGCATTGAGCCAAAGTGTATTTTCATGGGGTGATTGATTCACCTCCTTTCTGCTGTGAATTTCTTGCGTGAGATCTACCAACGGTTCTCGCACCCAAAGCCCAATTGACGCAGCTGGGCACAAATTTTCAATTCGCTCCAAAAGCGTCACAGCGCCATATCGAATTTCAAAGACGGCCCGCGTCAATGAGATTGGTTCAAGATTGAGAGCTTGATGATCTTCAAATACAATGATGTTCATTTGAGTCCTAATATGCGTTCAATGGTTTCATAATTCTTTTCTAAAAATCCGGTGGATGACCGTTGGATGACCAAGGTATAGAGTTTATCTGCCAGAGGAGATTGAAAACCGATTTTGATGGGAATATCCAATTCCATGGACAATAGAGATAGAGTTTGCTCATTGGATTGATTGAGATCTACCATGGCATCATACTGAAATGATTTAATGCGATCCAGTACAGACTCGGATTTGATCGCACCGAGCCAATTCATATCATTATTGGAATATGAAATAATATGAGGCTTTAATTGTTCCGAGTAATATTGAATACCCTCTTTATGAACAACATAACGGATCTGCCGGGTTTCATCTACAAGGTCTCTCTTAACAAAATGAGATGCGATCTGCGCGTGCTCCTTTTCTGCTGGCAGTAAAAATAAAATTCTGGATGCACCTTTACCCTTTTTTCCAATTTTGATCACACTTTCATGTTTTTGTGTCTCACGAAAAAAAGTGTACCACCAAAGAAGAAATTGAATTCGCCAAGGGATTTTCATACGGAAATATAAGGAGAGTAATAGGCCATTAAAACTGCTGTGAAGTGGCTATAATTAGCGGATAAATTTATGGTTCATTTCAAACGATTCTCGTAAAATTACATTCAAAAAGTACAATGTCTTTCAATAAAAAATTATTATGGGGTGGACTTGGTTGGGTCATGGGTGGTCCCATTGGCGCCATTTTAGGATACGCTTTTGCTTCCATGAGCGAAAATCAATCTACCCAATGGACAGGCTCCACCCGAAGAGGTCACGCCTATTCCCAGACAAAATCTGCTGATTTTATTGTTTCTATCCTCGTGTTATTCGCTAAAGTAATGAAGGCGGATGGGCAGCTCCTGAAATCGGAATTGGATTATGTAAAACGGTTTTTAAAGCAACAATTCGGTGTTCAGCAAACTAAAGAATTCATGATCTTGTTTAAGGATATCCTGGAACAGGGATACCCGTTGAAAGATGTTTGCCGCCAAATTCAACGCTCCATGGACCACCCCAGTCGCTTAGAATTGATTCACGTCCTTTTTGGATTGTCCGCTGCGGATGGTCATGTTCATCCCGATGAAGTCCGGGTGATCCAAACAATCGCCAATTACCTGTACATCAACTCCCGGGATTATGAATCCATCAAAGCTATGTTCACCAAAGATGAAGCAGCCCATTACAAAATTCTCGAAATTGATAAGTCTGTTTCTGATAAAGAGGTGAAAAAAGCATACCGGAATATGGCCAACAAATATCATCCCGATAAGGTGGCACATCTCGGGAAAGAAATGCAAAATCTTGCCGAAGAAAAATTTAAATCCGTGAATGATGCCTACCATCAAATTAAAAAAGATCGTGGAATACCATGAGTCAGGATAAACCCGGACAATTCCCATATACCCGTGGAATTTATGAGGATATGTATAAAAAACGTCTTTGGACGATGCGGCAATATGCCGGATTTACTTCAGCGGAAGAATCCAATACGCGATACAAATATCTTTTAAAAAATGGCGTCATGGGTTTGTCTGTTGCATTCGACCTTCCCACACAGATCGGTTATGATTCAGATCATGCCATGTCCTTGGGAGAAGTAGGAAAAGTGGGTGTCCCTATCTCATCCCTGGGAAATATGGAAACACTTTTTCATAAAATTCCTTTGGACCAGGTTTCCACATCCATGACTATCAATGCCACAGCACCGATTTTATTAGCGCTTTACATCGCTACAGCAGAAAAACAAGGGGTTGGCGCTGACAAACTTCGTGGCACGGTCCAGAATGACATTTTGAAAGAATACGTGGCTCGCGGAACCTACATCTATCCCCCTTTAAAATCCATGCGATTGGTCACAGACGTATTTGAATTTTGCTCCAGTCATGTGCCACGGTGGAATACAATTTCAATTTCGGGATATCACATCCGTGAAGCGGGCAGCACAGCGGAGCAGGAACTGGCTTTTACCTTTGCCAACGGAATCGCTTATGTCCAGGCCGCCATCGATAAAGGTCTTGACCCCAACCAATTTGGCGCCAGACTTTCATTCTTTTTTAATTCGCATAATGGTTTCTTGGAAGAAGTTGCAAAATTCCGTGCTGCACGAAAAATATGGGCAATCCTTATGAAAGACCGCTTTGGTGTGACCCATGATAAAGCGCTTTTATGCCGATTCCATGTTCAAACGGGCGGATCAACTCTCACAGCAACACAAATTGATAATAATGTAGTACGGACAACCATCCAGGCCCTGTCAGCCGTTTTGGGTGGAACACAATCTCTCCACACCAACAGCCGTGATGAAGCATTGGCATTGCCAACGGATGAAGCTGTAAAATTGGCGCTGAGAACCCAACAGATCATCGCCCACGAAAGTGGTATTTCTGAACATCCAGACCCCTTTGGCGGAAGTTATGTTATGGAGGCAATGACGGATACCCTGGTGCAAGGTGCCATGAAGATCATCAAAGAAATCGATAATCTGGGCGGGGCGGTTTCCGCCATCGAAAAGGGGTGGATCCAAAATGAGATTGCCCGCAGTGCCTATGATTATCAAAAAGAGATCGACTCAAAGAAGCAGATCATTGTGGGTGTGAATCAATATGAAGATCAGGATGAAGTTGATCCTGAATTATTGGAGATCAACCCCAAAAAAGTCTATGGGCAAATTGATTCTGTGAAAAAACTGAAATCTTCCAGAAATAACGATCAGGTGGCTCAGCAATTGAACCGACTCCAATCGGCTGCCGAATCCAATCATAATGTGATGCCATTTATCATTGATTGTGTAAAAAATGACTGTACGCTGGGTGAGATAGCAGATACATTTCGGGATGTTTTTGGAGAACACCAGTCCTATTAATCTCCTGTGACCCGAGCGGCTACAATTATATCATTGGTTCTCCATCCTATGATGGTTGCACCCCTCACATTTGGAACCCTTATTTATACCGGTGACCCCATCCCTGAAAATACGCATCTTACTTTTTTCATCGCATTTTTCTTTTCGACTCTGCTATCCATTGCTACGGTCATTTATTTGACGAAACAGGGTATAGTGAGCGATATGGATGTCTCCATTCGGGAACAGCGTGTCCAACCATTGGTGTTTGGAACGATTTACTGTGGATTGGGATTTCTGATTTTAAAATATTTTAATGCATCGCCTCTGGTCCAGGGACTCATGTTCTGTTACGCATTTAATACGGCGATTGTTTGGTTCATTACACGGGAATGGAAAATATCGATTCATGCCATTGGGCTGGGTGGCCCTCTAATCGCTCTCTGGCTTCATGGCATTCATTATCCAGTTATCATGGGATTTGCGCTTGTTTTGCTTTGCGTTTCCAGGGTGATCCTGAAAGCGCATACACCTGCGCAAGTTATGGCCGGTGCGACCTTAGCCATGGGATTAGCTTATATTGAACTCACCACCCTTTTTCTTTAACGATGATCTTCACAAATCTCATCCAAACCAATCTCCGCACGCACACATTCGGGAAACAGGTGGAATATTATAATCGTTTGGGATCCACCAATGAAGAAGCGTGGGAATTGATCGATGAGAATACGGCAACCCATGGAACCTTGGTGATCACAGATCACCAATTTGAAGGAAAGGGCCGTGGTGGAAAATCATGGTTTATGAGTCCCAGCAAAGGATTGGCAATGTCTCTTATTCTTTTGGAATCCATCCCTGTAGAAAAAGCGGGACTCATCCCATTGGCAGCAGGTGCAGCCGCTGCAAAAACATTAAAAAATTGGGGCAGCTCACCCACATTGAAATGGCCGAATGATATTTTATTGAACGGGAAAAAAGCTGGAGGAATTTTGTGTGAAAGCAGGCTATCAGGAGAGTCGATTCAATCCATGGTTGTTGGGGCGGGACTGAATGTGAATGAAACAGGAAATGATCTCCCGGACGAAATAAAATCCACGGCCACCTCTCTATCAATCGAGACTGGACATTCCCACCAACGAGAATTGGTGGTTGCAATTTTTATAACTTTTTTTGAAGACTATTGGGAAATATTACAGGAATCGCCTGAAGAAATTATTCGTGATTGGACATCATTTTGCGGACATTTGGAGAAACCTGTTTCATTCAATTTCAAAGGAAAAAACCAATCCGGAATTTTCAAAAAGATAAATCATAAAGGTGAGGCTTGCATCCACATTGATGGTAATGAACGAGTGTTTCCTTCCATTATTTTGGAATAACTTTTACAATGAAAAAATTCCTTTCACTACTCGTACTCCTGATAGGGATTCTTCCTGTCCATGGATTCCATTGTTGCTGCCATCGATTCAGCAAACCTTGGCTTAGGTGAGCAAAGTTGTGGATTCCTATAATGCTCTTCCAGGTGATATCAATCAGGATGGTGTTGTTTCTGTTTTGGATATGCTTTATATCGTTTGGCACATCATGGGGAATATTGAGTTAAGAGAGGCTCAATTCACAATAGCAGATGTAAATGTTGATCTGACCGTTGATATATGACCAGTTCCTGATCTCGGATATTATTTTAAATTATTGATTTTATTGTTAAAACCGGTGCAGGGGTGAGACCTTAATATTTATCTCAAATCCATGAAATTTATCTTTTAAATCATTTTCCATAGATTGGCAGCAAGCCACAATCTTATTTTGACTCAACCCCACTTTCACATTGATCCCAAATAAAATCACCTGATGGTTTTCTGTTTCAACCACACGAATATCATGGATATCGGTGATTCGTTCATCCTCTTCCCAGTTCTGATTCAGAAACGACTGAATATCTTGAACCAATGGATTTCCGGGTTGAACCGGATCCATATGAACTGTGGGTTCTACTCCTAATGCTTTTTCAAGTTGGCCCTCAACTTCTTCAGAAATGTCATGTGCTGCTGCTGTTGTTTCAGATGCATCAATCTCCACGTGGACACTGGCAAACTTATCATGCCCATAACTGTGTATGGTTATATCATGGGCACCCAAAACACCATCCACATTCATGACGATCTGCCGAATGGTTTCCACTTCCTCCGATGTGGGCGGCTTCCCAATGAGATCATCCACTGCATCTTTGGCGATTTCAATTCCTGTGTAAATTAAGAAAAGGGCTACTCCCAACCCAGCCCAACCATCCACAGCAGGATAGCCATATTTTCCTGCAATTAATGCACACACAACCAAAAGACTGGAAATGGCATCAGTGCGGTGGTGCCAGGCATCTGCATGAAGCGTTCCGGATGCGATTTTTGCAGATAAGAATTCTGCATATCGGGCGGTGATTTCTTTTAGGGTAATGGTGACCAATAGGAGAACAATCATCCACCATGCGGGTGAAACCAATTGTGGGTTACGGATTCTTTCAATCGATGCTTCAATGAATTCAATTCCAGCCACACACAGCAAAACAGCAATAATCAATGTAGCGATATATTCCGCCCGACCATGGCCATAAGGGTGCTCCACATCCGCTGGCTTTTCTGCCTGCTTAAATCCCCAGATTATAGCACCAGAAGAAATGACATCAGACAGGGTATGCACCGCATCGGCAATGACACTGACGGCTCCTACCATAATCCCAATTGTCATTTTCAGACCAAATAAAACGCTATTTACAAGGATAGAAACCCACCCCTGAAAGATACCAATCTTTGATCTATAAATTTGGGCGGATTCTTTTGTGTTGGGAATGAAATAATTGGTGAAGGATTCAAACACAGGTTAGATCATCCCCTTAATCTTATGGAGTTTATTCGCTCCACCCCAAGCCAGCGCATATTCAAATGACCATTTGATACAGGCCGAGCCGATTTTACCATCTTTCCGAATGGCGATGTAAGCAATTTGAAAATCAGGGTTACCGTTATGTCTTTTTATCACTCGATTTAACGCTTCTTCACAGGCGGTTGTAGGGTCATAACCTTGACGCATGAGTTCAACTACGAGAAAACTTCCTGTGGTTTTAATTACTTCTTCACCGAGTCCAGTTGCGGCAGCGCACCCAATTTCATTATCCACAAAAAGTCCGGCACCAATGATGGGGCTGTCCCCCACTCTGCCATATAATTTGTAGGCCCAGCCGCTGGTGGTGCATGCGCCAGCTAAATCACCATTTTTATCCTGAACCAAAACTGAAATGGTATCGTGGGTTTCATGGGGTGTCATTTCCCGCCGTTTCTTTGTCCATTTCTCCCACGCTGCTCTAGATTCTTCCGTAAGGAGATTCATTTCTTCGAATCCTTGTGCCACAGCAAATTGCCGGGCGCCTTCTCCCACCAGCATGACGTGCTTCGTATCTTCCATCACTTTCCGTGCCACAGAAACAGGATGCTTAATATTTTGGAGAAATGCAACCGATCCTGCATTCCCGGTTGAATCCATGACACAGGCGTCTAATGTTACATTTCCCTTTTCATCCGGAAGACCCCCAAAACCGACGGATGTACTTTTTGGATCAGCTTCGGGAACACGGGCACCCGCTTCTGCCGCAGCCATTGCATTCCCGCCATTTTGTAAAGTTTTCCATGCAGCATCATTCGCTGGCAAGCCGTGTTCCCATGTGGAAAGAATGATTGGATCATTTTTGTTTGTATTAATTTTTAAATCTCCAAAAATGACAGATGGTGCTGTAATCCCAATTGTACCCGTCTTTAGAAAATCCCTGCGTTTCATCAACTTATAATCACTATTTGCACAAGTCCATTTTACAGCACTTTAAGGGTTAATTTTTAATCTGTCTAAAGGGCTTTTTATTCTATCAAATGTAACTTTTGATATATGGGTATAAATTTGTGTCGTTTCCAATCTTTTATGCCCTAACAATTCTTGGATAAACCTTATATCTGTCCCATTCTCTAATAAATGGGTTGCAAAACTATGGCGAAGTGTATGAACCGTTGCATGTTTTTTTAACCTCGTATTTTTAACGGCTTTTTTCATAATGGCCTGGACAGAACTGGCACTATACTTCCCTCCTTTTCGCCCTTCAAATACGTATTTTGACGGAGTGTATTTTTCTAAATAATGGCGTAAAGTTCCTTTCAAAGATTTTGACAAAACAGATTGGCGATCTTTTTTTCCTTTTCCCATTTTTACTATGATAAGATTTCGGTCAAAATCAATATCCTTCACTTGAAGCGAGAGTAGTTCATTTAATCGAAGCCCTGATGAATAAATGGTCATTAAGATTGCTTTATGCTTTAAATTTTTTACAGAATTCAAAATATGGGTGACTTCCAATTCAGAAAGGACGACCGGTATTTTTTCTTCTCTGCGGAACCGAATATCTAATACAGATGGAATGGTTCTATTTAAAACATTGGAGTAAATAAATTTTAAAGCAGCAACGGTTTGCTTCATGGAGGAAATGGACCGCTTTTTTGTCCTTTTTAAATGGTATAAATATTTCTCAACTATTTCATCAGATACTTTTGTAACTTTTTCTTCAATGAGCCAACTTGCAAAAGAATTTATAGCAGACACATACGAAGCAATAGTTCGTTGACTATAATTTTGAATAACAAGTTTTTGTTTTGCAGATTTTAATAATTCAGCTTTTAACATAATAATGCGTTTAAAACATAATAATATATTAAAGAGTAAACCCGCTAAACGCAATAATTGTGTTTAGTAAGACGTTAGCACCAATTAAAAACATAGAACCATGAAAAAATATTTTCTATTATTAGTACTCTGTACTTATTCTCTTCTTTCATTTGGACAGATTAAAGAAAATCAAGCAATTGACAGCCTCTTTAAAGAATGGAATAAACCTAATGTCCCAGGTGGAGCCTTAGGCATTATTAAGGACGGTAAGTTGATTTACTCAAATGGATATGGAATTGGTGACTTGGAACACGACATAGAAATAACACCATCATCTGTTTTTTATATTGGTTCAGAATCAAAACAATTCGTTGCATTCAGCCTTTTACTTTTGGAGGAACAAGGAAAATTAAATCTTGATGATACAATTCAAAAATTCTTACCAGATTTTCCTGAATACGATGCTCCACTTACTATTAGGCATTTTATACATCATACGAGTGGCGTCAGAGACAATTTAACTTTAATGTATTTAAAAGGTAGAAGTATTCTTGACAATTCAGATGTAGATGAGGTCTATGAGCTTATTAAAAAACAGAAAGAGTTAAATTTTTCGCCAGGAGAAAAATATTTATACAGCAATTCTTGCTACTTTATGCTGGCAATGATCATTGAAAAAGCATCCGGTCAATCTTTAAAGATGTTTGCTCAAGAGCATATTTTTAGTCCATTAGGAATGAAGAGCACACTTTTTTACGATGACAATACAGACCTTATTAAAAACAGGGTATTTAGTTATGACAAGAACAGCAGTGAAGATGGTTTCGATAATTTGATTATGAGATTCGACCTTGTTGGTTCTGGTGGTGTATATTCAAATATAGAAGACTTGTTTTTATGGGATCAGAATTTTTATAACAACAAGCTTGGTAAAGGAGATCAAGAAATTATTAAAAATATGCATAAAGAAGGGCTCCTAAATAATGGCGAAAGCAGTGGTTATGCGTATGCTTTGAATAATGGAACTTATAAAGGATTAAAAACTGTGAGTCATGGTGGTTCGCTTGCAGGTTACCGATCACAAATATTGCGATTTCCTGAAGAGAAATTTTCTGTAATTATATTGGCCAACAGAGGGGACGCAGCCCCATGGATTAAGTCCTATCAGGTTGCAGACGTTCTACTCAAAGGTAAATTTATAGAAGATTCCAAAAAGAAGGAAAATAAGACAGACACCCATGACAGTTCCGATATAATAGAAAAATTTTCCCTAAAACAAATAACTGGAGATTACGAAATAGAACCTGGATATATTTTTAAATTTAGCATAAAAAATGATTCTCTTCAATTGCTACAAAGTTGGAATAAAGGTGCTTTCATGCTTATAAACACGGAGGGAAACACCTATGTAAATATTTATGATCATTCTGATCAATATGTGTTCTCAGAATTGAAAGATAATTTCACTCAGAAACTGACAATAATTGAATCTGGGGATGAAATTATTTGTAAGAGAAAAGAAAAGGTAGATTCTTCTTCTCTAAAGATAGAAGACTATATCGGCAATTTTTATAGTGAAGAGATAGA
>ENA-ORDI01000673-ORDI01000673.1-marine-metagenome-genome-assembly--contig:-NODE-673-length-21984-cov-5.436390_pt1 | contig 21984 bp, 12 predicted proteins | sample MGYA00248628_ERZ508525 | MGnify/ENA primary metagenome ERZ508525 (study PRJEB26195, sample SAMN05422138) | marine metagenome | isolation source: East of Porto Seguro, South Atlantic Ocean | place... | reverse complement strand
CCACCAATTGTAATTACCTAAAGCTTCACCAACTCCTAATGCGCCTGCTACCGGGGCCAGCTTCCAGGCCCCTGATAAAACTGGATCTGAAGTTTGTACTTTAACGAATCTAAATATCCATGTGGCTCCAGGGACTCCAGCATTAAAACCTGAAATAGTGACATCCATACTGTTGCCGTCCGCAGATAGCGAATAACTGTAGGTTATCGTATTGTCTACCGGGGTACCATCTTCTCCACTATTGTGTACCTTGGCAAGACCCAGATAGGCACCCAAACCACTAATCGTAATTGTTCCTGCAGCTTCATCCACTAACCAGGTAGCAGGGTTGCTGCCGTCATGCGGTGCTATCGGGGCACCACAGGCTTCCGGATCTACCCCCTGCCAGGGCTCAAGCCAGGTCTCACTACCTTGAACATTATTAAAGGAACCATCTGCGTTGAAAACATACTCATCATCAAATAAACAGGCTCTTGTGGTTACATCAGCTTCACTGCTCGTCCACCAATTGTAATTACCTAAAGCTTCACCAACTCCTAATGCGCCTGCTACCGGGGCCAGCTTCCAGGCCCCTGATAGAGCGGGCCCAGTATCATCATCGCCACCACCTGACATATGAAAAATTTTAGCATAGCCTCCCCACGCTTCAATGTTGTGCGCACTATAATCAAGTTGCATTGCTCCGGATCCTTCCGTTACTGGATCCGCAACGTAACTCACATTGACAAAACTTAGAGTACTATCAGCATTTTCAGAAATTTCGTAGCCCCAGTAATCTGCTTCTGGTTCAGCATCAAAATTGTCTATCATTTGTCCAAAAAGGAATAGGGGAACCATTAAAAGAATTGTACTTGTTATCTTGTGTTTCATTGTGTTTTCTCCTTGTTTTATTACCCTTTATTATATTCTTCTTTTCTTGTTTCTATTGTAATGTTTTTTCATGAATCACACAATAGGACAATATGAATTAGCTTCTTGCATTCATAGCCGTGGCGAGAAAGAAATAAGGGGAATTTTGATCACATTCATTATGCTTTTCATATAGAATATAAAGAAAAATTGCAAATACATGCAATATTTTTTCTTATTTATTTCATTATAATGAAAATTATATGATAATTTATTGCAATGATTATGATTATTCTTTAATTTATATGGAGTATTTAAGCACTAAAATATTAATATGCGTGTAACCTTAAAACATATAGCTGACGATACGGGACTATCAATCGCGACGGTTTCGAGAGCATTGAGTCGCCAGAAAAGGAACCATAGTACTAGTGAAGAACATATTTATGTTTCAGCACGAAAACTTGGGTATCCCCTTTTTATAAAAGCGGGTGAAAACCATCAATTGTCTATAGCCCTGGTTATGAAACTATTTGAAGGCGAATTCTACGCTTCCTTGATGAATGGTTTTTATAAAGCAAGCGAAAGTTCCGGTTCCGAAATTATTTTTTCATATGTTGCACAACAAAATGATAATCTCGTTGATGATATTATTAAGCTTAGTAAAAAACATGGCGGTATTTGTCTATTTCTTCCTTCAATGACTAATAAAGACTATCTCAAAATAAAAGAAGGAGTAGGTCAATATCCTATTTTATCCCTGTTACCATCAAAAAATCCAAAAATTGATACGGTTTGTTTTGATTCCTACCGTGGTGGTTATATGCTGGCAAAACATTTTGAAGAACAAGGCTATAAAAAATTTGGTTTTATATCTGGGCCATCCAATCGAGCGGATGCATTATTCCGTAAAAATGGATTTCTAAATCATATCCATGAAAATGACGATTTGGAATTAGTCTGGTCTTTTGAAGGAGATTTTAGCAGCTCTTCGGGAAAAGCAGCCTTTGCAGAATATAAAAATACCGGCCTGAAGGATATTGCTATTTTTGGTGGCAATGATTATTCCTGTTTTGGGTTTATGAAAGCCGCCATAGAAAGTGGCTACAAAATACCGGATGATTTTATAATTGCAGGCTATGACAATCTCTCCTTCTGTGAAACTTTCACTCCAGAACTAACATCTATTGTCACAGACTTTCATGAATTGGGGAAAAAATCAATTCGTATTATTGAAAATATGGTAGCCGACAACAGCGATAGTTATGGAAATATTTCTATGATCCCAGTGGGAATCAAAATTAGAAACAGCACCAATTCCAAAAACTAATCTTAAGTTTTCTTAAAGTGATTATTAAACCCAAACTTATCCCGGTTCTGGGTTTTTTTGTTATCTTATCTATTTTATACGGCAAGTCCGCAAACAATTCTGAATTGGATGGCTGGGATATAGTTTGGCAAGATGAATTTGGTGACTCTACCATTAATGCCGCTGACTGGGGATTTGATATAGGCACAGGTGCGCCTGTATTTGATGCCTACGGAATCAGTTCACCTATATTTATACCGGAGGGATTTCCCAAGGATAATTTTTCAGTGCGTTGGGAAGGGAAATTAAAAACCGAAGATTCATCTGAGTATACCTTCTACACCGTATCGGATGACGGTGTCAGGTTATATGTTGATGAACACCTGATTATTAACCAATGGAAGCCTCAACCGGCAACAGAGTCTGCCGGAAAAATAAAGCTCCAGGCAAACCAAGAATACTCCATCCGGGTTGAATATTTTGAAGAAGGCGGAGGTGAAGTAATGATTCTTGGATGGGAATGTGCGTCTTTTCCAAAAAGCCTTATCCCAAGAAAAAACCTGGTAACAAGCACCGGGGAGCCGGGATTAAAAGGAACTTATTTCCCAAATAAATCGCTAAAACTCTTAAAAAACGACAAGCCATTTACACGTATAGACAAAGAATTAAACTGGGTGACAGGCGGCGGTTGGGGCAACAATGAACTACAATACTATACAGATGTTCCTAACAACGTAAGAATTAAAAATGGCAAATTAATCATAGAAGCAAGGAAGGAATCATTCAGAGGATCCGAATACACTTCCGCCAGAATAAAAACGAAAAACAGTTGGAAGTATGGTCGTTTTGAAATAAGAGCCAAACTTCCACAAGGTCGGGGCACTTGGAGCGCGTTATGGGCCCTACCGACCGATTGGACCTATGGTCCTTGGCCCTACAGCGGCGAGATTGACATATTAGAGCATGTAGGCTTTAATGAAGGAGACATTGTTGGTTCAGTGCATACTATCGCAAAAGCAGGGGATTTATATGGTACGGATCAACAAGGTACAATTAAAATTCTTAACGCTTGCAAAGAATTCAATAATTATATTTTAGAATGGAATGAGAATGAAATAAGTGTTTTGGTAAATAATAAAAGTTTTTTCAAATACTCGAAAGGGAACCAACCGTGGGAAAGATGGCCCTTTGATCAAAGGTTCCACTTATTGTTTAACATTGCGGTTGGTGGCTGGTGGGGAGGCGCTAAGGGCGTTGATAATGATGTATTCCCCACTAAAATGGAAATTGATTATGTGAGAGTTTATACTCAGAAATAATTTTAATATATAAAAATGATTTTAAAAAATTTATCCTATCTTACACTTATAAGTTTATTCATTCTTGTTGGGTGCGAGAATAGTAACGAAATAAAAAAACGAGATGGACTTATAGTTTACCAGGAAGCCCAAATATCATGGATACGAAACTTTAATCCTCTAAGTCCCGCAGGTTCGGCAAGGTGGCCAACTTCCTCCGGGATATATGAACCATTATTTATTTACAATTCTATGACGGGCGAATACGTGCCCTGGCTCGCACTCGACTATACATGGGAAAAAGGCAATAAAGTTTTGAAGATGCTAATTCGTAATGGTGTAAAATGGTCTGACGGAGAACCATTTTCCGCGGAGGATGTGGCTTTTACGTTTAACATCAAAAGAAAACACCGTGCTCTAGATACTCGAGACTACTGGGGATATCTAAAGGAAGTAGTTGCAGTGTCCGATACTATTGTAAAATTCGAGTTTAAACGAATTTACGTCCCTGGATTTGATGCTCTTGCCACACAATCAATTGTTGCAAAGCACATATGGAACAAAATAGACGACCCAGTGAAATATTCCAATCCAAACCCTGTTGGAACGGGACCTTTTACAGAAATTATTCGATTTGATAGTCAATTATGGGAACTAGGGAAAAACCCCAACTACTGGCAAAAAGGAAAGCCACAGATAAACAAACTCATTTTTCCAACCTACCCTAGCAATGAACAGGTTACACTCGCATTACTGAGCGGCAACCTGGATTGGGCAGGAGCCTTCATTCCTGCTGTTAATCGTGTCTTCGTATCAAAAGATACTGAACATCACAAGTATTGGTTTCCGCTAACGGGTCACACAACCTTTCTTCATACAAATACGAAGGATCCTATACTCAGTGACGTTAGAGTGCGAAAAGCAATCAGTTACGCGATTGACCGCGAACTCGTGGTTAAGGTTGGAATGTATGACTATACTGAACCAGCACATGTGTCGGGAGTATCTGGTCCAATGTCTAAATGGCATTCGCCTTATTTAAATCAGAGAGAAAACTGGACTGTATATGACCCGGTAAAGGCAAATATGCTATTGAATGATGCCGGCTTCATTAAAGATAAATCAGGGCTGAGGTATACGCAGGATGGATTACCCCTGGAATTCGATATTATCATTGTATCAGGCTGGAGCGATTGGATCCGCTCCGCTCAAGTCGTAAGCCAAAATCTTAAAAATGTTGGAATAAAAGCAAAACTGAAAACCTACGATTTCGGAGCTTGGATAAGCCGTATGCAAAAAGGCGAATTTGAGTTGGCTATCGGTTGGGCCGAAAAGGGGACCACGCCTTATGCGCTTTATAGAGGTATGATGTCTTCCGAGTATTTGAAACCGATAGGCGAAACTGCCGACGTAAATTGGCACCGTTTTAGCCTGGCTTCTGCAGACTCACTTTTCAGAAAATACGAACAAACGTCTGACCAGAACGAAATAACAGAAATCATATACAAACTACAACATTTATTTATTGAGCATGCTCCTTCCCTGCCTCTATTTGCGGAAGCATCCTGGGCAGAATGCAATACTAAATATTTTACAAATTTCCCAAGCAAAGAAAACCCATATGCCACCTTATCACCAAACTATCCACCTGAGAACCTGCTGGTACTCGTGAATCTGAAGAGACGATGAATCATTCAGTAAATTATTTACTACGACGATTAGGATTTTATTTCGTAGCAGCATGGGCGGCATTAACGCTTAATTTTTTCATTCCAAGGCTGATGCCAGGTGATCCAGCAGCTATTATTTTTGCCCGGTTTCGAGGTAAGCTTAAACCTGAAGCTATGAATGCTCTTCGAGAAACCTTCGGATTAACCGATGAACCCTTGTTGGGGCAATATTGGTCTTACCTTAAAAGCATTTTACAGGGAGACTTGGGAATTTCAATTGCATATTTCCCCGAGCCAGTGACGAACATAATCTCCAGCGCCCTTCTTTGGACAATTTTTCTTGCTGGTTTTTCCCTAATTATTTCCTTTTCTTTAGGAACCCTATTGGGCACCATCATTGCCTGGAACAGAAGTGGTAAACTGGATTCTATCCTTCCGCCTGCTCTGGCATTTATAGGTGCATTCCCCTATTTCTGGTTGGCTATGGTAGCACTGTATATTTTTGGTTTTGAACTGAGTTGGTTTCCCCTTGGTCATGCTTACGGGAATGATGTAACGCCCGGGTTTAATATTCCTTTTATCTTGAGCGCACTTTATCATGCTATACTGCCGGCATCAACCATGATAATAGTTAGTCTTGGGGGCTGGATGCTCTCCATGCGAAATATTATGATCACCACCCTCGGTACAGATTACATTTCTTTTGCCCACGCAAAGGGACTTTCTTCCCGCCTAATTATGTTACGCTATGCCGCACGTAATGCAATCTTACCAAATTTCACAGGATTTGGAATGGCACTGGGATTTGTTCTTAGTGGTGCATTATTAACAGAAATTATTTTTTCTTACCCTGGACAAGGATATCTGTTGCTGCAAGCAGTACGGGCTCAAGATTTTCCACTCATGCAGGGATTGTTTATGACAATTACATTTGCAGTACTGGCTGCAAATTGGATAGTAGATATTCTCATTTTATTTTTTGATCCAAGGACAAGGAAATAAATATATAATGGACTATATCCACAACAGCATTTTTTCTCGCTGGATCACCGGTATCATCCAGAACCGCAAGGCAGTAACAGGGGTTTGTATCATTTTTCTTTTTATTTTTCTTGCAGTATTTGGTCCTTTCATTACTCAGGACCCCACAGCATTTCTGAGCACACCACTTTCACCTCCTTCCTGGGAACACTGGTTAGGAACCAATGGTCAAGGTCAAGATGTACTTGCTCAGACAATTTCCGGAGCGCGGCAGACACTACTGGTTGGTTTCACCACTGGCATTATGGTTGTCCTGATTGGAGCCCTGATTGGCGGAATATCTGGGTATTATGGTGGCCGCATTGATGACATACTGTCCTTGCTTATCAATGTATTTCTGGTCATGCCGGGCCTGCCGCTGATGGTGATCCTTGCCAGTTGGCTCCCGCCGGGACCTGCGACACTAACAGGCGTATTGGTGCTTACCGGGTGGGCTTGGAATGCCCGTGTAATTCGTTCTCAAATGATGACGTTTCGAAGTCGTGATTTTGTATCAGCCGCAATCGTCAGTGGGGAACGTAACATCAGAATTATTGTCATAGAAATTATGCCACGTATGCTTTCTCTTCTTGCTTCTTCTTTCATTGGTGCGTCTATTTATGCTATTGGCGCCCAAGTGGGGTTGGAATTTTTGGGATTGGGCGATGTAAGCACGATTACCTGGGGCACCAACCTGTACTGGGCCAGCAATGACATGGCTCTGCTCACAGGTTCCTGGTGGACCTTTGTCCCTACCGGGCTAAGTATTGCCATTGTGAGCTTTGCTCTAACGTTGATCAATTTTGGCATTGATGAAGTAACCAATCCACGGTTGATCTCAGAACGGGTATGGCGTGAAAACATCCCAAAGGATAAGGCTGTCAACGGGATAACTCCAGTTGTGAAAGACCATGAATAATTCAGTCCTTTCCATCCGCAACCTTTCTGTGAGTTATATTACAGCTGGTGACCCTGTATACGCTGTACAGGATGTGTCTTTTGATATCCAGCAAGGAGAGATATTCGGGTTGGTGGGAGAGTCTGGGAGCGGAAAGAGTACTATGGTACAGGCCATATTGCGCACCTTGCCCCCTCCTGCCGTTATTACAGGTGGTAAAGTGATAATTGATAATAAAGATATTCTTTCTATCTCAAACACTGAAGTGTTACAATACCGCTGGAAAGAGATTTCAATCGTAATGCAGAGCGCCTTGAATGCGCTAAACCCTGTGCTGACAATACGAGAACAGATCAAAGATGTTCTGGAAATTCATAGTGATCTAACTGGGAAAGATGTGGATAATCGCATACACGAATTATTATCCTTAATTGACATTGACGTTAGTCGTCTGGATAGCTATCCGCACCAGCTATCAGGTGGGATGAGACAAAGAGTCGTGATTGCTATCGCCCTGGCTCTAATGCCGCCACTCATTATTATGGATGAACCTACCACTGCCCTTGATGTTATTGTAGAACGTGAAATCCTTGCAAAAATTATTGAACTACGTAAAGAACTTGGTTTTACAATCCTTTTCATTACCCATGACCTGAATCTATTATTAGAGTTTGCGGACCGACTGGCAATCATGAGAAATGGTAAACTAATTGAATTGGGTCAAGCACAAAAAATCCGTGCGGGCGGTGAGCATTCCTATACTAAAAAATTAATTGGGGCACTTCCGTCTGCATCAGGAACTCGGAAAAAAGGGATACTCTCCAAACCAAAGAATCGAGATTTCGGCAGTAAACCTCTCCTGGAAGTACAGAATCTCAGCAAGAGTTTCCCCGTTTCTGGATTTTTTCGGCCGAAACTGATCAAGGCTGTTAAAGATGTATCCTTCCAGATATTTCCTGGCGAAATCGTAGCTCTAGTTGGAGAATCTGGCAGCGGGAAAAGCACCATCGCAAAGCTGATTACACTATTGCTCCGACCCACGGCAGGGAATATCCATTTTAAGAATGCCAGAATACGAGTATCAGAAGCACGGAGAGTGCCCCTGGAATATAGGAGACAGGTTCAGATGATATTTCAAGATCCATTTGGATCCCTCAATTCAGTACACACTGTTTATCATCACTTGGCCAGACCTCTTTTACGGCACCGGTTAATACAAAAAGATGTATTATTTGATCATATTGTCGATTTGTTGGAAAACGTGGATCTTTGTCCAGGGGCCATGTTTGCAGAAAAATTTCCTCATGAAATGTCTGGCGGAGAGCGTCAGAGGGTAGCAATAGCCAGAGCACTGAGCCTAGGACCTGACCTGATCGTGGCCGATGAGCCTACTTCTATGCTGGACGTATCTATACGTATGGAGATCCTGGAGATCCTGGCCCAGATGCGAATCAAAAAGAACTTGTCAATCATTTTTATAACCCATGATCTGGCATCCGCACGATATTTAGCAGACAGAATTATCGTCCTTCAACATGGTTCAATTGTTGAACAAGGCCTCGCTGAAGACCTGATCCAGTCACCCGAAAAAACGTATACAAAACAATTAGTAAAAGCAGCTTCACCAGGCTGGCTTAAGAGCTTGTCTTTCGATAATAATACGAAGGAAAAGGATGTTAATAATGTCTGAACAGAACGCATTCCCTGAAAATTTTATATGGGGGGCAGCCACTTCAAGCTATCAAATTGAAGGCGCTCCGGATGTGGGGGGAAAGGGACCATCCGTTTGGGACACCTTCAGTCATACTGCGGGAAATATAAAAAATAATGATAACGGTGATATTGCCTGCGACCATTATCACCTGTGGCCGCAGGACGTAACCTTAATGAAAGAAATGGGAATAAGCGCTTACCGCTTTTCAATCAGCTGGCCGAGAATATTTCCAACGGGTGTTGAGAAAATACCAAACCAATCTGGACTAGATTTTTACAGCAAATTGGTTGATGCGCTGCTTGAGAATGATATTATCCCTTTCATTACATTAAACCATTGGGATATTCCCCAGGGTCTGGAAGATGCGGGTGGCTGGCCTGAAAGGGATATTGTACATCAATTTGTAAAATACAGTTACCATGTTAGTAAACACCTGGGTGATAGAGTTAGAAATTGGATTACACATAATGAACCATGGTGCGTCAGCTACCTGGGGTATATTGAAGGACGCAAACCGCCATGCTTAATTAATAACTGGCCCAAAAGTCTGGCCACCGCACACCACCTATTGCTTTCCCATGGAATGGCCATTCCAGAAATAAGAAATAATTCAAAACAATCTGAAATAGGCATAACTCTTAATTTAAATACGGCAATACCTGCATCTGGAAGCACGCACGACGAGGATGCATGCAGATTCTTTGATGGTCAGTTTAATCGCTTATATCTTAATCCACTCTACAATAATGAATATCCAGAGGATGTGTTTGAAAATCTTAACACTAAGGGTTTGATCTCTGAATCGGATCTTAATTTTATAAAACAGGGTGATCTAAACATCATATCTACTAAAACAGATTTTTTAGGGGTGAATTACTATAGCAGAGCGGTTATTCGAAATGAAGAAATCGACGAAAAGAATAACCTTCCCCGCAATGTGGCCATGGGTCCGGAAACAGATTTCGGATGGGAGATTTACCCACCTGGGATTTATGATTTACTTATGAGATTAAAAAATGAATACAAAGTGCAAAACATTTTTATCACCGAGAATGGATGTTCCTATGGCGATGGCCCCAATTCGGAAGGTAAAATAAATGATAACAGACGAATCGAATATTATCGTTCACACCTTATGGAAATTAAGAGAGCAATTGAAGATGGTGCCCCATGCAATGGTTATTTTGCCTGGTCTTTGATGGATAATTTTGAGTGGGCTCAAGGATTCAGCCAGCGCTTTGGCCTGGTCTGGGTGGATTTTGAAACCCTGGAACGTATTCCAAAAGAAAGCTATTACTGGTATAAGAAGTTCATTTCAACGAATGGATTAGATGAAAACTAAATGACCAACATACCAGAAAATACTATATCAGTATATATTACTTCCAAGGACACCGGGCAAAAAGTAGAGCAGGTGAATCTATCTCACCTTCTGACTACAAAGAATATAGAATCCCCAACCATCAAATTAAATAAAAATGAGACTCATCAGGAAATCCTGGGGTTTGGAGGGGCATTTACCGAAGCTGCTGCAAGTATTTATCATAAACTGGATACTGAAAAAAAGGAAGAAATTATTCAAGCCTATTTTGGGATAAATGGAAATAGATACAACATGGGGAGGACGCATATAAACAGTTGTGATTTTTCTTTTGGCAACTATGCTTACTGTGATGTACCTGATGATATGGAATTAAAAGATTTTTCGATATCAAGAGATAGAAAAATGTTGATTCCCTTTATCAAAGATGCCATAGAAAAAGCAAAAACACCCATACAGATAATGGCATCTCCCTGGAGCCCACCAGCGTGGATGAAAACCAATGGCCAGATGAATCATGGGGGAAAATTGAAAGAAGAATTCCGTGATGCCTGGGCCAGCTACTACTGCAAGTATATCAATGCCTATGAAAAAGAAGGTATTCCCATCTGGGGTATTTCGGTCCAAAATGAACCTGATGCAAAGCAACCTTGGGAATCCTGTATCTATACTGCAGAAGATGAACGAGATTTCATTCGGGATTATTTAGGCCCTGCATTGGAAAACAGAAATCTCCTCGATAAAAAACTGATTATATGGGATCATAACCGGGATATTATGGTAGAAAGAGCCAGGACCGTGCTCAATGATCCAGAAGCCGCAAAATATGTCTGGGGTACGGGATTCCACTGGTACAATGGTGATCATTTTGACGCAGTACAGCAAGTTCATGATGAGTTCCCAGATAAGGAACTGATTTTTACAGAAGGCTGCCAGGAAAATGGTCCACACATTGGATCCTGGGACATTGGTGAACGTTACGCCACTTCCGTTATAAATGATCTAAATCGCTGGACTGTGGCATGGATAGATTGGAATCTTATTCTGGATGAGAATGGAGGTCCAAACCACCTAGGTAATTATTGCAGTGCCCCCATTATTGTGGACACCCACTCGCAGGATATCCTTTATCAAAGTTCTTACTATTATCTTGGCCATTTCTCTCGATTCATAAAGCGAGGCGACAGAATCATTGAATGCGAAAACAAAACGGATAATCTTCTGGTTCTTGCTTCAATTAATGATTCAGGGATCGTAACTACTGTCGTAATGAATAAAAAAGATACTCAGGCAGATTGCACATATATGAATGGAGAGGGCATCCTGCATCTATCCATTCCTGCTAGATCCATCGTAACACTGATTAATGCATAAGAAGTAAGAGAGTAAATCATGGATCGGTCACTATATAAAATTTCCAATGTAAATCGGATGGATCCATTCCTTATGACCATTACCAGTGGTGAAGATCACTGGATGTATCTTTCCAGTACAGGATGCCTGACTGCGGGAAGAAAAAAAGCAGAGTATGCATTGTTTCCATACGTGACGGATGATCTTCTGCACCGCAACGCTCATTTTACCGGCCCCGTCACTGTGATACGAATCAATGATGATGATAAAAATTTAGTGTGGCGCCCTTTCTCCCCTTATAAGGAATCTTATGAGAAGGAATGGAATCTTCATAAAAACAGTTTGGGAGATATTGTAATCTTTGAAGAAATAAACCATTCTTTAGGATTAACCTTTCTTTACAAATGGCAGTCCAGTGCCAAGTATGGATTTGTCAGAAAATCCCGATTGGTCAACAATAATAAAAAAATGCTTAACATAGAGCTGATTGATGGTCTAAGACACATAATGCCTACCGGTATTGAATTGCGTACCCAGCAGGAAATGAGCAATCTGGCAAATGCCTATAAGGTGTCTGAATACATGCCCGATTCCAATTGCGCTCTGTTTTTCTTGAATGCCTTGCTCATGGACCGTCCAGAGCCAGGTGAATCACTCTATACCAACCTTGTTTGGTCTTATTACAATGGAGAAAAGATTATTTCCTTAAATGAAGAGGATATTGCCCAATTTACAGCTAACGGAGCATTCAATGGGACGCATCTTGTCGTAGGTAAACCGGGCAGTTTCTTAACAAAAATAAAAAAAAATCTGGAGCCTGGAAGTGAGATCCATTGGTACACAGTTGCTGATGTTCATAAATCACAATCGGAAGTAACTCACCTAATCTCCGACCTGAATGATGCATCGAAAATTGAACTGAAACTGGAAGAAAGTACCCGGGAAAATCATCTACTTCTTCAAAGTGCGATAGGGTCTGCTGATGGGTTTCAATGCACGAATGAAACCATCAATGATTTACACCATACGGCCAACACCACCTTTAATGTTTTACGCGGCGGGGTATTTTTAAATAATTATGATTTAAGGATAGAAGATTTTCTCAAGTTTCTGAGCAATAGGAATACACAAATATTTGAACGATACAGCGATAAAATTAAAGCATTGCCAGAAAAAATTGGGTTACGGGAGCTTATTGATTTTGGGGATAAAACAAAAGAGCCATCCCTGAGAAGGCTCTGCAGAGAATACCTACCTCTTACGTTGGGCAGAAGACACGGAGACCCGAGTCGTCCCTGGAACCGTTTTGAAATACGAACACGGGATGAACATGGTAATCGGCTATTGTATTATGAAGGAAACTGGCGGGATATTTTCCAGAACTGGGAAGCCTTAGGGTACAGCTATCCCTTGACCTGGGAGTCTATGGTCTGCACATTCATCAATGCAACATCCATGGATGGGTATAATCCCTATCGTATTACCAGTGAAGGAATTGATTGGGAAGTGAGTGATCCTGATGATCCTTGGAGTTATATCGGATACTGGAATGATCACCAAATTATTTATTTACTGAAATTAATGGAGCATCTTTATAATCATGATCCGTCTGCAATAAAGCAGCTATTGAAAGAACGATTGTTCAGCTATGCAAACATTCCCTATCGGCTGAGAACCTTTGACCAAATAGTTGAGAATCCCAAAGAAACCATAGATTTTGATTTTGAAGGGAATGCCGCAATTCAGGATTTGGTGAAAAATATGGGCAACGATGGGAAACTTATCCTGAATGAGGACCAAACCGTTTACCACGTAACTATGTGTGAAAAATTGCTCGTTCTTTCATTGGCTAAAATTTGTAATTATATCCCTGGAGCCGGAATTTGGCTTAACACTCAGCGCCCTGAATGGAACGATGCAAACAATGCACTTGTTGGGAATGGGGCATCCATGGTAACGGTTTATTATCTTAGAAGATTCCTCGCCTTTTTCTCAGATCTCTTGGGTGAAATGGATTTCGATACTGTTCCGGTGTCAGTTGAGGTTTGCGCTTGGTTCAATGCTGCGAAGGGCATTGTTATGGACTGGACTAAAAGCAAGAACCTGGGTTTAATAACCAATAAGGATAGGATGGAATACGTATCTAAGTTGGGTAAAATATTCGAAGAATACAGGAGTACAGTGTACAACAAAGGGTTCAGTGGAACTGAAGATCTTTCGCTTAATCAGGTCAGCGAATTTATTTTCGCTATCAACAACGATCTGGGAAATACCATTCGTTCCAACAAAAATGCTAATGGGCTTTACCATGCCTACAATACAATTCAAATTGATTTAAGAAAGCAATCAATGGATGTACAAAATTTGGATCTTATGCTGGAGGGCCAAGTTGCTGCATTGAGTTCCGGGATATTAAACATAGATGATGCTATTGGAGTATTAGAATCCCTGTTCGCCAGCGATTTATACCGGGAAGATATGAGAAGTTTTATGCTTTATCCCGTAAAAAAAGTCACTCCTTTTTTAGATAAAAACATTATCCAACCCCATAGTATTTCCAAAAGCAAACTGCTGAAAACCATGCTCCGAAAAAATGATCTTACTCTCATTGAACAAGATGCGGATGGTCAAGTTCGTTTCAGGCCGCAGTTCAGAAACGGTTTTGACCTTCAAGCAGCATTACATCAAATGATAGATAAAGAAGATTACAGGAATTTAGTCGACCAGGAATTTGATTTAGTTTTGGAAATTTTTGAGGAAGTCTTTGACCACCGCAACTACACAGGCAGGTCAGGAACGATGTTTTCCTACGAGGGCATAGGCTCTATCTACTGGCACATGATTTCCAAACTCCTGCTGGTTGTTCAGGAAAACTATTTTCGAGCCGTTCGCATGGACGAACCTGCAGTAAAAGTGAAAATTATGGGTCAGCTTTACTACAATATTCGTGGTGGTCTAAGTGCAACAAAAACACCAGAAGAATATGGGGCATTCCCTTACGATCCATATTCTCATACCCCTGCCCACTCCGGTGCCCAACAGCCAGGGATGACTGGTCAGGTTAAAGAAGAAATACTAACTAGATTTGGTGAACTTGGATGCATGGTAACACAAGGTAGAATAAAGTTTGAGCCTTACCTGTTGAGACGAGACGAATTCATCACCGGAAAAAAAGAATTTCAATACTATAATGTATCGCATCAGAAAATAATATTGAATATTAAGAAAAATCAATTAGCATATACATTCTGCCAAGTACCGGTCATATATACATTAACGGGTAGAGAAAATAGTCTCAAATTAGAGCACAATGATGGCTCTATAGTTGAACTAGACGGAAATACATTACGTAAGAAAGATAGCAGGCATATTTTCAATCGTGACAGTGCTATAAAACAAATCAATCTAAACCTAGATACTGGGTTATTATTTGATTGAACTACTTAAATAAAGTAACTATTAATATGAAAACTATACTCTATGCATTTCTTTTAATGGCAGGAAGCCTAAGAAGCCAAAGCCTGCTTCATTTACATGATGGAACAATAAAAAATTCCAATAATCAAACCTTAAATCTGAAAGGCTGCAACCTGGGCAACTGGCTCATGCTGGAGATGTGGATGCTGGATTACGCAGACAGTAGTATTTCTGATCAATACGAATTCATTAAAACATTAAACAATCGATTCGGTAATGATGAAGCAGAGCGAATCATGGATACCTATAGAACCAATTGGATCCAAGAAGAAGATTTCGATATTATTCAATCTTTTGGGATGAATACAGTCCGACTTCCATTTGATTATAAACTATTAATGGATTCTGATGAGAAACCATTCCGTCTAAAGGATGATGCCTGGGAATGGCTTGATCTCGCCATATCCTTGGCCAAGAAAAGAAATATGTATGTGATCCTGGATATGCACGGATCCCCTGGCCGACAAAGCGGTATGGATCATTCCGGCAGAGTAGGATACAATAAACTATGGTCGAACAATGGGTACCAAAAACAAACAGCATGGCTGTGGAATCAGATCTCTAAGCGTTACAAAGATGAGCCTACAGTTGCAGCTTACGATCTGTTAAATGAGCCGTGGGGCAGCAATGAAAAGAACCTTAAAAAAGTGGTTCTTAAATGCTATGAGGCAATAAGAGCAAATAATGATGATCATATTGTGATTTTTCCAGGTCATACAAGCGGAATTGATTTTTATAAAAATATTAGATCTGTTAATCTTGATAATGTTATCTATACAATGCATTTTTATCCTGGCTTTTTTGGATGGGGGTCGCCGACACCGAATGTACATGGCGAGTTTTTAATGGATGGACTTCCAGCCTGGGAGAAAAAAATGGAATCATTTAACAGCCCACTTTTAATTGGCGAGTTCAATGTTGTTCTTAATAAAGCAGGTGGGGGTGAAATGATGCGCCGCTATTATGACTACTATGAATCTTTGAACTGGCCTGCTACCATGTGGTCCTACAAGGTATTAAATGAAAAAGGAGGAATCGGAGATGGTTCTTGGGGAATGGTTACAAATGAAAATACCTTAATAAATATAAATATTTCTAATGCCAGTAAAAGTGAGATCCAAAACTGGTTTGAATCATTTGGTACAATGGAATATTCAATTGACGAAGATCTCAGGTATTGGTTAACAACTAGCGATCAAACAGCTCCATTAGCGTCTTTACCGGCTAAACCACCTGCATTGTTGAGACCTCCTGGCGAAGATCCTTTACCCTCTCCATGGGCAGTGAAAGATATCGGTCGTTCGATAAAAGGTGGACAAATAATTGAATCAAATGATTGGACCTTTTATGGCGGTGGTAATGATATATGGAATACAGAGGATCAGTTTAGATTTGCTTACCGGAAAATTGGAGGTGATTTCAGTTTTTCCGTCAAGGTAGACTCTTTGAAAAATACACATCCCTATGCGAAAGCTGGAATAATGGTACGAAAAAACTTGAATAAAAATTCAGCTCATGGAATTATAAATGTTTTTCCTAGTGGGGCTACGGAATATGGATACAGGGAGAAAAATGGTCGAGTTATGAAAGCTAAATCAGGTCCTAAACTAGATTCGTCTAACCAAAATCTCAAAGTTGAAAAAATAAAAGAATATGTCCATTTTTACGTTAATGATAAAAATGAATGGGTTAAAATCGGAGAATTAAATATTAATAATTGGGGTAAATCCATATATATTGGCCTAGCAACCTTAAGCCATGATAACTCTCAATTAACTACTGTAACGTACAAAAATATTCATTTAAGTAATCAACACGGAAATTGAATTCCATTGCAATAAGTGTTTATCATATGAAGATAACAGGCCTACTTATACTATTTTTATCCTTTATCTTAACTTGTTTTTCTTTCCATTCTTGTGATAAAGATAATAATGTTTCAGATAATCCCCCCCCAGGACTAGAAGATACAACTGTGGTACAAATGCATGGTCTTTTACAACTAAGTGGAAATAAAATTGTAGATAAAAACAATGAACCAGTTTGTTTTGCTGGGAACAGTTTTTTCTGGAGCAATGACAATTGGGGTGGTGAACGATACTATAAAGCTGAAGTTATTTCGTGGCTTAAACATGATTGGAAGACGACCATCGTTAGGGCAGCAATGGGTGTTGAAGATCCTGGCGGGTATCTTGATAATAAAACTGCAAATAAGAATCGAGTAAAAACCATTGTAGATGCTGCAATAGATAAAGGAATTTACGTTATTATTGATTGGCACTCGCATCATGCTGAAGACAATACCAATGAAGCTGCGTTATTTTTCGAGGAAATGGCAAATCTATATGGTAAATATGATAATGTGATCTATGAAATTTACAATGAGCCTCTCGATATATCTTGGAGCACCATCATTAAACCTTATGCTAGCTCAATTATTGCTACCATTCGTTCAATTGATCCCGATAACCTTATTGTTGTGGGAACACCTGAATGGTCCCAAAGAGTGGATCTTGCTGCAGCTGACCCTATCACCGGCTATTCAAATATTGCTTACACTTTGCATTTTTATACTGTACACCACCAACAATGGTTACGCGACAGGGCCAGTGCAGCGCTGGAAAGCGGCATCGCCCTTTTTGTCACTGAATGGGGGTCAATCGGGTACAGTTTAGTGGATTCTGAAGCAAACGAGTGGATGAACTGGTGCTTTGATAATAAAATAAGCCATTGCAATTGGGCTGTAAATGATAAAGATGAAGAGTGGTCTATATTAGTTCCCGGTACGAGCACATCTGGCTGGAGGGATGATGAATTAACAGCTGCAGGTAAACTGGCAAAAAATATTATCCGAAATTGGCCAGAATAAATGGATCAAAACCACCTGACTTTTTATATTCATTACTGTAAAAAATAGGTAAAATGGTGTGGATCTGATAAAGTATGAAAAAAATATTATATATAATACTTTTGTTTGAATTCGTTCTCGGGCAAATCATTCAGATCAATGAAATTGTTTCAAGTAATGCATCTATTATTTATGATGAAGACGGTGATACTCCAGACTGGATAGAACTTTATAATCCTTCCAATCAGGCTGTGAACCTTGATGGTTTCGGGATCACTGATGATCCTGGTGATCTGTCTATGTGGATCTTTCCATCTATAGTTATTGAGCCAAATGGTTTTCTTGTTATCTTTGCTTCTGATAAAAATAGGAAAGACCTGGTCGCACAATGGGACGCAGTAATTAACTGGGGAGACTCCTGGTCCTATTGGCCGGGTACAAGCGCACCTGTTTCAAACTGGGATGATCCAGGAACAGATATAAGCGATTGGTCTACGGGACCAAGCGGGTTTGGATATGGGGATAATGATGATAATACATACATCCCACAGATCATATCCGTCTTTGTGCGGAAGACCTTTCAAATAGATGATGCGGAAATAATATCAAAAGCACTTTTTCACATAGACTATGATGATGGTTACATTGCCTATTTGAACGGAGAGGAGTTTAGTCGCAGGAATATGGGAGCACCCAACACCCAAGTTTCCTATAATGAAACCACAACGGGTCTTCATGAAGCCGAGATATATTCAGGCGGTTTTCCGGAAGAAATATCAATTGATCTGAATGAGTTTCCTATTGTTTCTGGAGACAATACCCTTGCTGTTGAGGTCCATAATTATAATACTTCATCATCCGATCTGAGCTGTATTCCATTTCTCACTCTGGGTTATAATTCAGAAATAGATAATCCAACAGAGCCGCATCAATTAATGGTATTACCTAATTCCTACCTGCATACAAATTTTAAAATAAGTTCGAGTGGCGAAGATCTAATATTATCCGATCAGGAGGAGAATGTCCTCGATTCTATTTTTACGGGCACGATGGAGACTGACATGTCTTTTGGCCGATATTTCGAAAGTGGTTCCTGGGTTTTATTCGCTGAACCTACACCCGGTTCTTCAAACTCAACATCATCCTATGCCGGTGCACTATCGCCTATTGAGTTTTCTATGGCATCAGGTTTTTATAACCAGGGTCAGATCTCAGTTGAATTAAGTACCCCTGATGAATCCGCCGCAATATATTTTACCACGGATGGTACTACACCAACCATGGATGATTTTAATTATGGGTATTCTATTCCACTGACCAGCACGACAGTGATCAGGGCAAGGGCATTTTTGAATGGCTGGCTGCCATCAGAAACGGAATCTAAAACATATATTTTTGGTGAAGACGAAGCAGAAGGTTTGCCTGTAGTGTTTCTTTCAACAGACCCAAGCACCTTTTTTGATGAAGATACCGGAATGTATGTTATGGGGCCTAATGCAAGCTGGGATTTTCCTTACTTTGGAGCAAATTTTTGGGAGGACTGGGAACGTCCCATCCATTTTGAGATACTTGAAACTGATGGCTCAGGCTACGCAGCTAACGCAGGCGTTAAGATCTTTGGTGGATGGAGCAGGGGATTCCCACAAAAATCTTTGGCTATTTACGCGCGGAATTATTATGGCCCCAGTGAATTTGGATATATCCTATTCCCCAATACTGCAGTAGAGAGTTACGAAGCATTTGTTTTGCGTAATTCTGGGAATGACTGGGAATCCACCATGCTGCGAGACGGATTTATCACCAGCCTGGCCAACGACCTTGACATAGATCATCAGCAATATCGTCCTGCCGTGCATTACCTTAACGGGGAATTTTGGGGGATTCAAAATATACGTGAAAAAGTGAATGAACATTTCCTCGCGTCCAATCATTCGATCAGTGCAGACAATATTGACCTTCTTGAGCTGGAGGGAGTCAATGAGTGGAATATTATCCATGGAACGAATACAGATTACATAAATCTGATCGATTATCTTGAGAATCAGGATATGAACGATACTCTCGTTCAGAATGCATTGGAACATTGGATTGATATTGAATCCTATATGAGCTACCAGGCGTTTCAAATTTTTATTGATAATCAGGATTGGCCGGGGAACAATATTAAATTTTGGAGAGATCACCGGTTTGGAGAGAAATGGCGGTGGATACTTTATGATACAGATTTTGGATTCGGCATTTGGGATTACAATGCCTATACCCATAATACGCTGAGCTTTGCCCTCGATCCAAATGGCCCGGGGTGGCCCAACCCGCCATGGAGTACCTTTCTATTCAGGAAAATGATGGATAATGATCATTTTAAGCATACTTTCATTAATATATACTGTGATTTATTGAATACAGTTTTTAAACCTGATTACCTGATAAATCATCTTGATTCAATATCAAATAAAATCCAAGATATCATTCCAACCCATCAGGATAGGTGGTATAATAATGGGAACTGGCCTAATTCGGCCCTGAATTGGGAATATAAGATCAGTGTAATTGAAAATTTCAGTAATAGCAGGCAAGCCTACGCAAGGAATCATTTACGCAATGAATTTGATTTACCATTGCTGGGTATCATTTATCTGAATATTGAACCTGAAGGGAGCGGCTCCGTTCAATTGAATTCATTAACCATTGATCACGATGGCTGGACCGGATATTATTTCCCCACTGTACCTATCATTGTTGAGGCCATACCCAATAATGGATTTATATTTGCTGGATGGACTGAATTTCCGGATTCTACATCATCCATGATCTTAGAAATCACCAATCCATTTACGTTAACTGCGGTATTTGAACCTTCTGAACTGGCGCCAGGTACCATCGTGGTTAACGAAATAAACTATAACTCCAGCGATGACTTTAACCCGGAAGACTGGATTGAACTTCACAATCCGGGGGAAACAGCAGTCAATATTTCAGAATGGGTCCTTAAAGACGATGATGATGGACATGTTTTTTCCATACCAGAAGCAACCATCATCCAGCCTAATGAATACCTGATACTGGCAAAGGATCTTAATCAGTTTGTTTCTTATTTCCCTAATGTTAATCACACCGTTGGCTCCTTTGAATTTGGCCTGGATGGTGGCGGAGACCAAATACGCATCTATAATACGGATGGGGTGCTGGTTGATTCATTACAATATGATGATGATGATCCCTGGCCTACGGAAGCAGATGGTAATGGCCCGTCCCTGGAACTAATCAATCCTGCCTTGGACAATTCGTTATCTGAATCCTGGGCTGCATCAACAGATAACGGCACTCCGGGTGTTCTGAACAGCACCTATCAGGTCCTTAAATCAGATGACGTTTCATTATTGCCATTATCTACAACTCTCCTACCCGCATTCCCCAACCCATTCAATGGATCGGTGACCATTCCATTCCAAATCACCAGGATGAATGAAGCATCACTGAATATTTATAATCTGCTGGGGCAAAAAGTAACATCATTTACATTGGATGGCCTTGCCCCAGGTAAACATTTCATTATTTGGGATGGTATGAACAATTTGGGGAAAGTATCTGGAACCGGTATTTATTTAATACATTTACAATCTGCTTCATTTTCTAGTGTGCAAAAAGTTATTTATTTAAAATAGGGCTCTAATTTATTCATAATTCTTTTCATGTAATTTTCCGTGAAAGGATTAGACTATTATTTTTGATTTGTAATAATAATTTATACACTCATTCCCCATCTAAATAAATACTATCTCCACGCCCTTAATAAGCAAGAAAAGAGACGAATTCATTTACAAACACCGGCCTAAAACCCGAAATACTTAAACCGATTAAAGAATTATGATTTGAAAAGCCAACGCCTATTCAAGCCCAAACCATCCCCCATTTAATGTCTTCGGATCAAGATTGAATTGGATCTGCCCAGACTGGAACTGGAAAAACCGCTGCTTTTGAATTACCATCCCTAGCTGGCGAAGGGATTGTTGATGAAAAATTTGGCGTATGGGCAGCCTGAAAAGTTCCCAGTGCAATTTGGACATTCATGTTACATAAGAAGAATATTAGAAGTAGAATAATTCGGAAAATCACAATTAAATCTACCCATCATCCCCTATACAAACAAAAAACCCCGCTACTTGGCGGGGCTGTAAATTGAAAAAGTGGATTTAGGTGACCTCCACCTCCGCACGCCACTTTTTG
>ENA-ORDI01000665-ORDI01000665.1-marine-metagenome-genome-assembly--contig:-NODE-665-length-22082-cov-5.561191_pt1 | contig 22082 bp, 23 predicted proteins | sample MGYA00248628_ERZ508525 | MGnify/ENA primary metagenome ERZ508525 (study PRJEB26195, sample SAMN05422138) | marine metagenome | isolation source: East of Porto Seguro, South Atlantic Ocean | place... | reverse complement strand
TCAATCTGCTCTTCAAGAGTGTCAATGAATTCGATATCACCGTAATGATCCATTATCATATTCCCAAGAGGAACGTCTACACTTCCTCCGCCAATAAATCCACTTCCAGCATGATATACACCCGTGCATAAGGTAAGGCTAATACTCGTCTCTCCGATAAAAAACCCGGGACTTAACCCAATTTGATAGGCCATTCCACCAAATCGTTCATAATCAGGATTGTTTATTACATTAAAATTATAATAGGCAATCTCAGCAATGGCGTTCATAAAAAAATCGCCCAAAAAAAAACCATAAGGTGATCCAATTGATAATCCGATGACAGGATTTAGATCATCGTAATAATCAAAGGATGATGCTTTAATGAATGGATATCCTGTATAAAGATTAAAACTCCAGTTTGGAATAATGACGTATTCCACCTCATAATTCTGTGGAGCTACTTTCTTTTTTTGTTTTTCTTCCTCAGGCGTCATGAATTTTCCGTTGCTATAGAGTAACAAAACTTCATTTCCCGCAACCAATAATTTACCGTCCTCCAGTTTAAGTGTATCTATGTTGTCCATGAGGATCTCTTCAGGGAAGTCTAACCCTACTGGCGTGATGTAAACGGAAGTTTGATTCACTGAATTGATTTTTCCTCCAATGGATGTGCCGTCATAAAATATGACCTTCCCATCAATAGGGAAAAGAAAACTGATGGAAAATGAAAGTAGTATAATTGTTCTCATTATCTAAGGTCTCAAGGTAGGATTAGAAAATAACTATAATTTATTAGAATTAAAAGTGGGCCCACAGGGATTCCCTGCCCGCTCCCGATCCGTCGGTTGGGGGAAAAGGCTGGCGGGCAACCCCGAACCAACAGATTATGAGTCATTTATAGGGAAATCCTTAATCTTCAGTGGCTGTTCTATGGGTTACGTTCCCAAAGTAAGCCCGCTGTCATGTTTGAATTTACGAATCAGTTTTTATTTTAAACGACAGTTTGTCTATTCTCGCCTGTAAATATTTTTTGTTTGTGGGATGATGGGCACTCCTTAATTAAATATTATTAAGATTATTAGTGTTCAGTATTTGAATAAAGTATATAGGTTCCCTCGCTACCTTATTAGTTGGAGATACGATTATTCCAGGAATATCAGTTATAAGTGAAGTATCAGAACAATTATTTTCAACAGATGTTTCAAACATTTTTCAACACGATTGCTTGCCAGTTGAAATTTTGGAAAGTTTAATGCTTGGTAATCAAATACTGGCTTCTTTTGGAATAATGATTAATGAACTTAATAAATAATATTTCAACACCAACTCCCGCTAGGTCGTGATTTTTTTATTTCTTATTTAAAAATTCGTATATTTCCGCCAGCATCTTCCAGGAGCCAGCCACCACCCGGGACTTCACTTTTAACAGTTCCTTGACCTTGAATTGAACCATCTTTAAACCAGAATTTAGCTTCTCCCCAAGGAACACCATTCACATATTCAACTGTCATTTCTTTCCGCCCATTCTCATACCATTGTGTCCAAGAACCATTTTTTTCCCCATCCTTGAAAACAATAACCAATCTTTTTTTCCCATTCTCATGCCATTCTATAAACTTCCCATCGGGAATACCATTAATGTATTTTGTTTTTAGTGCTTTTTTCCCGTTCTCATACCATTCCTGATACTTCCCATGTTCCAATCCATTAACATAAGTCCCATAGATTGATTTTTTCCCATTCTCATACCATTCCCTGTACTGGCCATCATATTTATTTTGGATGAAATTAGCTTCTAATTCTTTACGTCTTTTTTTCCCATCATCGTACCATTGTTTCCATTCTCCATGTTTTAAGCCCATATCGTAATGCCCAATCATAATCGGTTCATCAATCCGATTCAGCATTAGCCAAAGACCATGGCGAATACCATCCTTAAACTCTCCCTGCATCGGGCCTGTATTAAGATGTTTTAACGCATGCCCGGTGAACAATTCTCCATCAAGATAATATTTTCCATCAAGGGAATCTAACTTGCCCCAATCAACGGCCTGTAGTACCGTTACGTATATAAAAGAGATTACTAATTTTATTAATATTGGTTTCATATCAATCAATTAACTTTGCCAAGTCTTGCGGAAATTAATTCCATTTCCCCCCAAATGAATTACAAAAAGGTACCAATCAAGCCCCACACTCCTGGTTTGTTTGCAGGATGATTGGTATTCATTAATTAAATATTATTAAGATTATTAAAGTTCAGTATTTGAATAAAGTATATTGGAAGAGTTTCCGGTAAAAATGGCCTATTATGTCCGTGTTTGTCCGAACTGATTAAACATTGAATCCAAACCTATAAAAAAGAATTCCCCCGTCAGAAAACGTTCTTTCATAACGGGGGAAATTTGACGTGGGCCCACAGGGATTCGAACCCCGAACCAACAGATTATGAGTCTGCTGCTCTAACCGTTGAGCTATGGGCCCAAAATGGGTGGGAAAATTAAGGTTTATTTTGACTGTCTCTGACTTTTTTCACCTGAATTTTTGCTAGAACCCGATTTTTTGGCCGGAGAGTCACACCAGGGTTGAATTCGATATTTTCAATGTTATTGATCTGAACCTGAAACAGACTGGCTAAAACAGCTAAAGCGATCTGAGCTTCTAAAACTGCAAAATGATTACCAATGCATTGTCGCGGCCCACCGCCAAAAGGCATATAGACCCACCGCTTTTCTTTTTCAAGGGTACCATCCAAAAAACGGTCTGGATCAAATTTTTCCGGATCATTCCAATGATCTGGATGTCGGTGCATTCTTCGAATGGGAATATAAACAGTTGTCCCGGCAGGAATTAAAAAACCATTGATTTGATCATCTTCCGAAGCTTCCCGTCCGATACCCCAGACGGATGGAATTAAACGCATGGACTCTAGAATGACGGCCCGGGTGTATGGTAATGCTTCCATGTTCTTAAATACTGAATTAATGCCTTCCCCAAGATTTTCAATTTCATCATGGACTTGAGATTCCACGTACGGATGAAGGTTTAATAAATACCAAGTCCATACAAGAGCGTGAGCAGTGGTTTCGTGTCCCGCCATAAAGAGTGTCATAATCTCATCAAACAATTGCTGGTCACTCATTCCCAACCCCGTTTCCTCATCCTGCGCTGCAAGCAGCATGAATAACAGATCCTTTTTATCTCCCGGGTTTTCACGGCGATTTGAAATAATATCCAGAAGATGATCATGTACATTATTGTAATGCCGGCGGAATAAGAGATTCCGGGGTGTTGGAATATTTGGAGGCAGTTTCAGGTATCTCTCCAACCGTTGAGTTAAATAATCAATGACATAATTTATTGACTCACTCAATTTTGCACTATTATCGAAAATTCTGGTACCGAACAATGCTTGAGATACTATTTTCATGGTAAGTTTCTTCATATCTTCGGTTAGATCAATAATGGTGTTGGACCTTTCATTATTCTGCCAATCTCCAGCCAAGCTTTTAGTCTCCCTTTCCATGATCTCAGCAAATTGAGTGATTTCGTTACGGTGGAACGCCGGTTGGATGAGTTTACGTTGGTGGCGCCAAAAATCTCCTTCACTGGTGACAAGTCCCTGACCCAAGGCAAGCTTTAGTTCATCATAAAAATAATCCTTTTTATAGTTCAGGTAATTTTCCTGGAGCACATGTTTGATGTAATCCGGTTGGGCGAGCAATACAATTTTGTTTGGACCGAGATTGTAGGAACAAATATTGCCATGTTTTTCCACCAATCGTTTGTCCATGGCAAAATTATCTTTCCTGAATTCAGGAAAGAGCCCGAGCAGGGGAAGCCCTTTTTCGTGTGGGATCGTTTTCATGAGTGAAAACAAAATTTACCAAAGAATTTTATCAATTTTTGACAATCACTTTCCAATTTTATCAACCTGGTAATATTTCAGACGAGATTGTCATGTCTGCCAGCTGACGATTCGCAATGGCTGCAATGACAATGCTCATAGAAACTTTTGATTCCTTTTTTATTGCCCTTTGGCTAATGTGAATGAAAATTCCCCGCCGACAGGAACCATGAAAAAACACCAGAAAACACAATTCACCATTTTTGGGATCAATAATGCAATCTCCATTATAGAATCTGACAGGTTCAATGTGTCAAAAATTGATATCCTTAAAAAGGGGAAAGCTGAAAAAGATAATCAATTAATACACCTGATTAGCAAATTGACTTTTCAGCCCAAATTCTATGAAAAGCAAGGGTTCTACCAGAAATATCCTGATGGAAGAACACAAGGCATAGCAGTTGTAATTACGGATGACATAGTTAAAGAAGTATTACCTGATTTATCTAAAAAAGAGTCTGTTTGTCTCTTGGCATTGGACCAAATAGAAGATCCCCAGAATTTTGGACAAATCATCCGCACTGCAGAATGTGCCGGCATTGATGGGATAATTTTCCCGAAACACCATTCCGCATCTGTCACGGACACAGTTTTGCAAGTGAGCCAGGGCGCATTTGTGACTATACCTTTATACGAAGTCACTAATTTGAAAAATGAATTCAATCAATTAAAAAAGGATGGATTTTGGATCGTTGGATTAGAAAACAGCATTGATGCGAAAGATTGGCACGAGATCGATTATAAAGGGAAAACGGTGATCGTTGTTGGGAGTGAGGGCAAAGGCATTCGGGAAAAGGTCCTGGAATCCTGTGATTTTAAAGCAACGATTCCCATGCAGGGAAAAACAAATTCACTCAATGTAAGCGCGGCAGTTTCTGCCATTGTATTTGAAAGATTAAGACAAATTCAGGAGAAAAATTAATGGCATCCACTCACGATTATGATGTTGATAAACGAAACGATGATATCCAGGTTTACATCAATGGAGAATTTTTTCATCGGTCGGAAGCGAAGGTTTCTGTCATGGATAGCGGATATCTCTTGGGCGACGGTGTTTGGGAAGGGATTCGGCTTCATAAAGGAACACTGATTCATTTGAATGATCATTTGGATCGGCTTTATGTGGGGGCGAAATCGATTGCTATGGATATTGGAGTTTCTCAAAATGAAATGGCTGAAGCATTACAAAAAACAGTAGATATAAATGATATGAATTCGGATGTTCATATTCGATTGATCGTATCTCGTGGAATCAAAAAAACGCCGTACCAGCATCCTAAAGTAACAGTCGGAAAACCAACGATTGTCATTATTCCGGAATACAAAAAAGCCAGCGAAGAGGTGAAAGAAAAAGGCATCTCTTTGGCCACGGTCAAAACCCGGCGGGACCATCAAACCCAGGATCCCCGGATCAATTCCTTAAGCAAGCATAATTGCATTGCTGCCTGCATCGAGGCAGACCGACTTGGGGCAGACGAGGGACTCATGCTGGACCCGCATGATTTTGTTTCAACCTGCAATTCTACCAATTTTTTTATTGTGCGAGGTGGGGAAGTATGGACTTCCACCGGTGAATATTGCCTGAATGGTGTGACCCGTGGCAGTATCATTCGATTGTGCAAAGAATATCATATTCCCGTTTTTGAAAAGAATTTTAATGTAGAAGATGTTCATACTGCTGATGAGGTCTTTGTTACCGGAACATTTGCAGGTGTGATTCCCGTTACATCTGTTGATGGTAAAATTATCGGTGACGGCACTCGCGGATCCATCACAGAATCCCTGCAAAATTGGTATGCGTTGGATATTGAAAAATTGGTTGAAGCATCATGAATGGTATCCGAATTGCCATGTGGTCCGGCCCGCGGAATATTTCCACCGCCATGATGCGTTCATTCGAAAATCGCTCAGACACGGTTATCATTGATGAACCATTTTATGCTCATTATTTGGATAAAACAGGATTGGATCACCCAGGGAAGGATGAAGTGTTGGCATCTCAAAGTACAGATTGGGATAAAGTAGCGGATATGTGCACAGGCCCCATCCCTGAGGCGAAACCGATTTGGTACCAGAAGCATATGGCTCAACACAATCTTGAAGGATGTGATCTTTCATGGATAAAAGATGTAACCAATTGTTTTTTGATTCGGGATCCTAAATATGTGATCGCCAGTTATGGAAAACGGTTTCCGGTGGAAAATGAACGGTTACTGGGATTTATACAGCAGGAGGAATTACTGAAAATGATAGAAGGCCAAACAGGGAGGACACCACCCATCTTGGATTCTAAAGACATATTGATGAACCCCGAGGGAATGCTGAAAAAACTTTGTGAAATGGTCGGAATTGAGTTTTCGGAAAAGATGTTGAACTGGCCCGCAGGCAAGCGGGACAGCGACGGCGTGTGGGCACCTTATTGGTATAACCGCGTAGAGGAATCCACCAGGTTTAAACCTTATTCTGAAAAAGAGATTGAATTAGATGATGGGTTGATATCCATTTATCAAAAATGCAAATTGCATTATGACATCTTATGGGAAAAGAGGATTAAGAATGAGCAAAAATAAAACAAGCCGCAGGAACTTTATCAAAACAACAATGATGGTTGGCGCGGGAATGTTTTTACCGAAATCAATTACATTGGCAAAGAGTGGTTCTTCTGATGACAAAAGAATTATTGTTATTGGTGCCGGGTTGGCGGGTTTATCCTGTGCGTATGAACTTCAACAATCCGGATATAATGTGTTATTATTGGAAGCTCGGTCACGTCCCGGCGGCCGGGTGCGAACAAATCGGGATCCATTTGCAGATGGACTCTACGCAGAAATGGGCGCAGAATACGTGGACTCTAGCGATGAATATGTCCGGAAATATGCCCAGGAATTTGATCTTTCTGTTTTACCTGCAAAGCAGTATGACGGGATTTATGTTCGAGGTCAGCATATTTCCATGGCGGATATGAAATCGGGGAAAATCGCCTTGCCTTACACAGGAATTGAGAGAGGCAAACTCTTTGCTCAGGAAGTGGCATACATACAGGACTGGATCAAAATGGTAAAGGAATTGGGTGAATCATCGAAAGAGGTTCAGGCCTTGGATAAAATGTCTGTTGCAGAAATCTTAAAGAAGGGTGGTGCCCCCCAGGATATTATTGATTTGTACACGTTCACGAATGCAACAGAATCCACATCAGTACCAGCAAAAATGTCAGCGTTGAATATGATCTTGGCAAATTCAAAAACATCGGCTTTTAGTGAAAATACAGTGGAAGGCAGGATTTTTGGCGGTAATGACCAACTGCCGAAAACATTCGCAAAAAAACTTGGGAATAATATAAAATATAACCGGGCTGTTCAAAAAATTATGTTTACCGATAATCAGGTTACTGTACATTTTCTTGAGAATGGAAAACGCAAGGATGTTTTCGGCAGCAGGTGCGTACTGGCTATGCCACTTTCAGTCTTACGCCGTGTAAAAATTGATCCATTATTTTCTGAATCAAAAATGCATTGCATCCGTAAACAGGCTTACGGGCATGTTATGAAGATTGCCATGCAGTACGGCCGTCGCTTCTGGGATGAGCCCGGTTCCATCGGACAACGTGTTTTTACGGATACACCGTTACGCCGTGTTTATCATTTTTCTATTGATCAGCCGGGACCTCGCGGAATCCTGCTGTCATTTACCTCCGGGGATGATGCGGCCAAATTAGGAAGAATGAGTGAAGAGAGAAGGATGGAAACAGCGCAGAAAACCTGCACAGATATTTGGAAAGAAGCACCCCAATATTGGGAAGGCGGTGTGACAAAATATTGGAACGAAGATCCCTGGACCCGTGCCAGTTATTCAGTAGCCGGGGTGGGCCAAAAGGATTTCCGGGATATTTTGTCCAGGCCTGAGGGGTTGTTTCATTTTGCCGGTGAACATACATCCATTTACCGGGCTTCCATGAATGGCGCCATTGAGTCGGGATTGAGGGTCAGTGAGGAAATAAAAAAGAGTTAAACATATCTCGTCCTTTATAAACTAGAAAACTATTTTAGTTTTCCCGCCAGCACATCCCCAATCGTTTTCCTGATTTTTTTCATATTCCTGTTTGTAGAACTATCCAATAAAACAAATAACATTCCGGATTCCGGGTTTATGTATATGTAGGTTAAGGCTCCCACCCATCCGCCGGTATGGTCCATATCTTTTCCATCCTTGCTTAAATTCCACCCAAATCCATAATAGGATGTATCACCTTTAGTTGTAACATAGGGTGAAATTGCTTCCGAGAATGTGGAATCGGAAACAAGGGTACGGTTCGCCAATCCGCGGTCCCAGTTTATAAAATCTTCAATACTCACAAATACTGCACCATCCCCGGCCACACCATCCAGCCAGGTATAATCATTTAACTTTTTTTTATTAGTCCCCTGGACACGATTGGGCAGTTTTCCGGGCGATGTGTTCAAATTCCATACGCTGCTGTTTTGCATATTGAGCGGTTCAAAAATTTCCTGGTCCAAAAAAGATTCAAATGATTGTCCAGAAACCTGCTCAACCAAATATGCCAGCAGTACATAACCTGTGTTGCTGTACTTAAATTTTTCACCTGCCGGAAATTTTCTTTCATCCTTGAACCGGACAACAAGGTCCAAAACATCCTTCATAGATAGAATATCATGGGAATCCCTGTATTGGCTTGGCTCGCCTTTATAAACCCGGTTTTCCCAGGATTGCCCTGTGATATAGAATGATCGGGTTGACCATTTATTCTTGAATTTTAAAACCAACTTTTCATACTCGGAGATGCCGGAGGTATGGGTCAATAAATGTCGAATCGTTACATCGCTGTAAGGGAATTCCGGTAAATGCTTTTGCACCGGATCATCAAATTTGATCTGTCCCCGTTCTTTCAATATCATGATGGCCATGGCGGTGAATTGTTTTGAAACGGATGCCAATCGGAAAGAAGATTCCAGCGTCAGCGGGTTTGTACGCGCCGGGTCGGAATAACCATAGGTATTGATCAAATCAACCCGCCCATTCATGGCGATAAGAATGGCACCATTGAATTGTTTTTGGGTAGACAAGTCTTTTAACCAAGTGTCGATCAAAAGCAATTTATCTTCCGAAGTATACGTTTTGGAGACATGGATTTCAGGAAGGGATGAACTACAGCCGGATAGTAGAAGGGCACCAACACATAAAATGGGTTGAATTCTTTTCAACATCGAAATCAATTTAAACATTAAATGAATATAACTAAAAACCCCACCAAATCTGACCGGGTTTTAAGGTATTTAGATTTTGGATAATGAAACGGTTATTTTTTAATCAACTTTTAGATTTATTAATTTACCTTTGTGTTTAATGCTATCTTTCACCATTAATTTGAATTTCTTCCATCAATGCTTTTGGAATTATGACACTTAACACCAAAAGAATTATAATGAACGCTGAAATAATTACTCGTTTTGGATTTGCCTTAATAGCCTAAAAACTTATAAAATTTAAAAGGTGTTTTTCACTGTCAAACCCATATTTTTTAATTGTCTCATCTGTCCCAATTTCATCCTTTTTTAATTTTTCAATGTATTTATTGATCCAATCAAACATAAGTATCTTTTTCTCCTTGTTGAATTAAATAGGTTTCAGAACCTTTAAACAAAAACCCCCGCTACTTGGCGGGGCTACCTCTTTTAATTAGATATATTTTTCCCAACCAGTATTTTTGTGCCCAAAGTCAAACTTATCTCTATATAAAATCTCCATTATAATTTCTAAACTCTCAACTAATCTTGGACCGGGCCTGTTAAAAAATTGATTACCATCAGTCAAAAAAACATCCCCATTTTGTACAGCTTTTAAATTGTGCCACTTCGGCATTATTCTTAGTGTATCCATCTCCTGGTTGGATTTATCTATATTGTAACCACAGGGCATAACAATTATAACATCAGGATCCTTTTTAATTAAATCCTCAAACTCCATCCATGGAGAATGCTTACCTTTCGATCCAAAAAGGTTAATCCCGCCGGCCAGTTCCACCAGCTCAGGCACCCAATTTCCCGCAGCCATCAATGGATCTATCCATTCAATACATGCAACTGTTCTTTTTTCCAAATCCTCTGCCATTTTGCATAAGTTCCCTATTCTTTCACGCATCTCTGAAATAATTGATTCCCCTCTTTTTTCTACTTTTAGTGCGGTCGCTACTTTTTTAATATCTTCCCAAATATCACTTAATTGGTTTGGTTCAAGGGATACTATATTTGGTTTTTTTCCAAGGATTTTTCTAACTGCATTTTCAACATCCGATAGACTCACAGCACAAACATCACACTGAGATTGTGTGATAATTAAGTCTGGATTGAGTTCAGCAAGTTTCCCTTCATCAATTCTATAAACCGATAAAGCTTCTTGAAGAATTGACTTAACTCTATTATCTATCTCAATACTGCTGCCGTTAATGTTGAATTTTGGTTCGGTACAATAGGGTAGATCTAATACACCAGGGGGAAAATCACACTCATGAGAGCGTCCAACTAATTTGTCTCCACAACCCAGGGAATATACAATCTCGGTACTACTTGCAATTAAGGATAAAACACGCATCAAATTAAAATTTATGTTTTGAGTATTCTGAAAAACCGCCATCTAAGCTATAGACATTTCGATAACCCATATTTGCGAAATGCTGTGCAGCACCTACACTATTATTGCCATGGTAGCAATACATGATTATGAGCTCATTCGGATCTGTATTTTTTTTAAACTCCTCGAGATTATCCTCAGTTAAATGTACCGCATCAGGGATATGGGCCTGCATGTAGGATTCCCTATCTCTTACATCAGCTAAAATTACTTTACCCGTTTTAATTAGGTCTCTTGCATCAGTTATATTGATAGTCTTGTAAGTAACCATTTCATTTTCCATGATTGTATTAATCTCGTTATAAGGTTTTAAAATATTGATTAGTGGAAATTTAAGAAATCCTGCCCAATCAATTTTATTCCTGGCCGCATTTCATATTGGCGGGTACAGCTATGTCGAATTTTTTAGGATAAGGTCTATTTTTTCCCTTTTCAGCAGTGACAAATTTATCTTTATCAATATTCTCGCCCACATTTGGGTTCCATTTTTTCTCTTCGCCAATCGTGGAAAGCATTGCACCTGAATAATCGTGGGCAGGGTATACCTGAGTATCATCAGGATATTGAAACAAATTTTTGGTCACGCTATCATATAAGGTGCTGGGATCACCCCCTTGGAAATCTGTACGGCCAGTTCCGCCGATAAACAAAGTGTCTCCAGTAAATAACATTCCACAGGTATAGTAGGAGACACAGCCTTTCGTATGCCCGGGAGTGTGAATAGTTTTGATCTCGAATTGACCCACGTGAATACAATCTCCATCATTTAACATAAAATCGGCACCTCGAACTCCAGATTCAGACCCGTAATAAATAGGGGTTCCGGTCTTCTTTCTTATAGTAAAAGCTCCAGTAATATGGTCGGCATGCACATGAGTTTCCAGAATACCAATTAATTCCAAATTCAGTTTCTTTACCGTTTCCATATCCCGGTCGAGTTGCTCTAATACAGGGTCTATAATAACGGATTTTTTATCATATGGATCAAAAAGTAAATAGGTATAAGCACAGGACTCATAATCAAAATACTGCCGCATATTTATTTTTTCCATTCTTTTGACTCCGTTAATTAATGACAGGTTTCTGCAATATTATAAATTATCTTTTTTACTAAATTAAATTTCAAATTATTTTAATTCTTAGATAAAAATCGTTCTATAGCTTCTTTACCTCCAGCAGGAATCGGGTCACCATCACCCATCAATAAACTATCAAAATTTAGATCATCCAATACCTGAATGCCTGCTCTAGCCTTTTCTATTTCAGCATATTTTTCAGGTGGCAACAGGGAAACCTCACCTAGCGGTTTCCCAATAAGGGCATCACCTACAAAAAGAATCTTCCTTTCTTCCCAGTATAATGCTGTTTCTCCAGGTGATTTGTTATCTGGAATAACGATGGCTTTTAAAAAACCGGCAAGCATGTCACCATCACCAAAGTTATGGTCACTGATCATATCTTCACTTTGTACATCAGCAGAATTCATTCTAATCTCAGCGTTAAATTTCCCCCGCAATTTACGGCTCCAGCGGATATGATTTCGGTTGGTAATAAGAATCTGCTGGACGGAACCTAAAGTTTCCATTTGTGCCAGATCCAAGTCACTTATTGGTGGCGGATCAATAACTACATTCCCAAATAATGGATGCTGTGTGGGAATAAAATACCCATTAAAATTGAGTTTCTTTTCTTCTGAAAACACAGACCAGATATAAACGTCTTTGAGTATTTCATCCATTTTGTTTACTTTTCAAATTTGGTTGAGTAGATTAATAGATTCTTGCTGGAAATTTATGTAAGGATTTGACTGACTGCATCTTAAATATAAATTCAGGTCGCATTTTACCTCCACAAACAAAAAACATCGCTTCCAAAGTAGGATTAGTTAGTGATTATTACCACTCAATTTCCAACCAAACCAACCCATAGGGATATAAGCCAGGGAAAGGTCTAGACCAATAAACCAGATAGGGGCGGGCAATATAAACACCATAGATATGCCTCCTATAAGAAAAAATATACCTATACAAATGGCCAACATCATATGATAACTAGCTGAATACTTAGCAGTGATAAATGCTCCTGATAATGTTCCAATTGCATGTGCAAGAAATGGGAATAAAAAATATTTAATCTCCCACATTGTTGCATTTATCGGATTCATGCCATCAGCAAAAGGGATTAACTGATTTCCAGCAATTATTAGACCCATATTTACAACCATACCGATTAAACCCCCTGCAAGAATAGCTAATATATTTTTAAAAATTGTATTCATCTTGTCTCCAAGCCAACCCAATAAACAATAGCAGTGATGTGATGCGGTTAATCAATCCCCTACATCTTATTAAGAGGTTGGTTCTGAATCCTGAATTTGGTTAACAATTGTAATATCGCCACTGGCCCCATCAATAAAATAAATTAATGATACTAGGGTGCTATGAGTTTTAATGTAATCTCATAATATGCATCTACATGGTATGCACCATCGTTAGTTGTAAAGTTTATAATCAAAGTATGTGGTCCGGGATCCAGTGATTGTGGACTAGCAGGATTTACTGAAACTGAATCGGATGTGCAACCTAGGCCACCGCCAGGAGCATGCCCATCACCAATAACGACTCCATCCAATTCAAATTTAATTAAATCATATCCAGCTGACTGAGCTTCGCCAATTCCCGAAAATTCTAACTCCAAAGTAATAGGATCAGAGCCAGTCACTTGTATATTTGCTGTGGCTGTTCCATTTTGAGTGTTAGAATTATTTCCACCACAATTAGCACTATCCTCTACTTTAAATTGAAGAGATTGGGAAATTGAACTATCTGTTTCTTCCTGGATTGTTACATTCCATCCATAATCCGAATTTTCTACACTACCATCCCAATAATCAGTTATCCCTGTATTATTTTCATTTGATGAATTTGGACCATTTAATAATCCATCATCAGTCAATGTCCAGTCTAAACCGTTTAAGGGAACAAGACTAGGTGGATTTACCTTAATTGCAATACTCCCAACAGCAGAAGCACCATAGTCATCTGCAACTGTACACGTTATATAATAAAAACCAGTATCTAATGGTGCAGTCCATGCGGCGCTGTCACCATTCTGGTCCAAAGAGCCACTGGCGCTCTCCCAAACATAAGTTAGTTTATCACCATCCTGATCAGTTGCTTCACATGCTAATTGTACAGTAAGACCACCCCTGACTGTTGAATCACTGGATGTAATAGAAATGATTTCATTTGCTTTATTATAGAGATCATCACAACTCCAAATAATCAAAAGTAGAAATGGTATAAATAAATTTTTAATATGGTGGGTCATGATACAATTATATCAATCGTTTCTATAGCACTGCCATGGTTGCTATCCATTACTTCACAGGAAATGGAATAAACACCTGCTTGACCCGGCGCAGTCCATGTAGCAGTATTACCGTCACCAATAATGGTTCCACGGGTACAATCCCAAATGTAAGTAAAGGATTTATCTTCAGCATCATGCGCAATGCAAGTGAGTATCACAGTACCACCAATTGATATAGTTTCAGGTTCAGCGGTCAAACTGTTTATCACAGGTGCAGTATTTCCACAACTCCAATTAGTCAACCCAATGAGAAATAGTAGTGGTGTGATGCGGTTAATCATTTATTGTTTACCTGTTTCACCCCAGCCCATACATCTTTACCATAGCGATCTGAAAGTATTATCATTCCATCATTGTATATATTAGTCCCCAAATGATTTAGAATCAATCCTTTTCCCATCCTTGTAAATTCCTTCTTTATACTTCTGTCCATTATCATCCCACCAAGACCATAATCCATCTCTTTTCCCATCCTTGTAAGTTCCTTCTGACATCTCCTGTCCATTTTCATACCATTCAGTATATAATCCATCTAATTGCCCATCCTTGAAAGTTTTTTCCCAATACTTCTGTCCATCCTCATACCAACCCGTCTTATTAACTAAGACCAGCATTCCCTTTGATATTTTATAGGTGTTGAAAGACTTAGGTAATCCGTTATTGTAAAACTCTTCGGCAAATTGATATGTTTGTGCTTCGGTTTTAGAACACCCAACCACCAGCAGTAACGATAATATAGTTAGTAGTATCTTTTCCATAACTACGCCTTTTTTATTAAACAAATGTTTTCCTATACAACCACAAAGGTAATTTTACTTGAACTTTATTTCCTTCATCCGGTACCTCAAATTTAATTTTACTTTTTGGTAAATAGGTAGTGTATATCCCATATTTTATTTTGATGGACTTTTTAGTTTCACCAACCATTTCATTCTCATTCGCCCCTCTCATGGTTGAAATTCCCATGATACATAACATTTATATATCCTTTTTAACTCCAATTCTCGTAAAATTGTAATATTAAAATTCTCATGGAGTAAACTCAAGTAAACCTATAGAGTGGTCACTTGCTCCGGTTTAACAAAAAGGACTCTTTCTAGAGTCCTTTTTATTATTTACTTATTAAAACTAAAGGGAATTCCACCCATCGGGTTATGAACCCGGCCTATCTTCTTCTATTTTAAATTGGCTGGCTGGCGACTGGGCGCTGATTTATAACACAAATAAAAAACCCCGGCTTAAAATGCGATAAGGCATAGCAGAATGATAAACTGTCCATCCACGGAGCGAGGGTAGAGGGGTGTGTCCCTCAAAAGTGTGTCCCTTATTCGGGTATATTTGAATATATATGATTAAAAATGACAAACAAAAAGCCCCAAATAAATTGGGGTTTTTCTTCAGAGAAAAAGAAAGAATTATTAATCAGGTTGATTAAACATGGAGAATTGTGGTCAAAGAGTAAAACTTAACATCTAATTAAGTAGTAGTTTATCAATCCCCACAAGTAGCAGGGTTTTTTTGTTTGTAAAGATGATGAATAGATTTTTGTTTAAGAACGAAAATTATAATATTTTCTAACTAACTAAAGGAGTGATTATGAAAAACTATTCAAAAAGCCTTCTATCTGTTATTATTCTCGGGGTTTTATTTGCTGGAAGTGCAGATAAGCCTGCCTATAATGCCTTAAAAGGATTTGAACCATTGATAGGTGAGTGGGTAGGAGAAAGTGAATCTATAGGTATATTTGAAGGTCTACCCGATGAGGGAGCAAAAAAGACAATTAATCTGTCAACATACAGATGGTTATTAGATAAAACTTCGGTACAAAGGGAATGGAAAACCCTCGAAGCAGATGGAAAAACTGTTATTAATATAGGAACAACTATTTATACTTTGGACCCAGTAACAAAAAATATTGTTTCAACTAGTTTTGGATACGATGGGCCTATATATTGGACAGGACATGGGCGAGCATCTATAAATGGGAACAACTATATCTTTAATATAGAAGAAGTCACCATCAATGGAACCTATACCGAATATACAATCCAACTAAATCTTGATGGAAAGAATAGGTTAAAATGGGAATTGAAGAATGTGATACAAAATCAGAAAAAATTACCTGATGCACAAGAACGATTACTTAAACGAAAATAAATTATAATTTTAAAATGTCTTACAACATCAAGCCCCACACTCGTGGGGTTTTTTGTTTATGGGGATGATGGTAGATTTGACCTTACCATGAAAATTATAATCGAAATGAAGGGCTTTTAATCATGGGTTGTTGTCAATGTCAGGGTATTGAAAATATGTTTGACAAAAAAACTGCCAAGCGTGAACTAAAACGATACCTTAAGAAAGGACCAAGCAAAACCACTGCCATGCTGCTGGATGCTATACATAAGGAAGGTGTGCAGGGACTGGACTTTTTGGATATTGGCGGGGGAATTGGAGCAATCCAGTATGATTTAATCAAAGCAGGAGCTTCAAACGGAACGAGTATTGAAGCATCAGCAGCATATATTGATTTAGTGAAGGAGGAGACACTCCAAAATGGTTTAGCTGAAAGGATAGATTTTAAGCATGGTGATTTTACCACAACTGCATCAGATGTAGACACGGCTGATATCGTAACCCTGGACAAGGTTATTTGTTGTTATGATGATATGTCTGAGTTGGTGATATTGTCTTCCAAACTTGCTCGAAAAATATACGCTGTTATTTATCCTCGTGACGTTTGGTGGACAAAATTAGCTTTTCTATTTGTGAACTTTTATCCCATAATAAAGGGCAGTTCTTTTCGAGTATTCATTCATCCTACTAAAAAAGTGGAAGAGATAATTTTTAGGAATGGATTGAAACGCAATTATTATGCCACAACCTTTTTCTGGCAAGTGGCAATTTTTACGAAATAGGATATCTTTTTTTCTATATGTTTTAAACCTAGACGCACCCAGTAACGGGGTTTTTTGTTTGTGGGATGATGGCTAGATTTAGATATGATCAACCGCATCACACCAATTTTATCAAACTTCGCCCAGCGGGAATGTTTTAAAATTCAAATCATTTAAGCAGGATTCAATGGTTTTCGAAACTGATTAATTTATAAAAGGAACTTTTTATGCCAAAACTCACAATATTGCCTGATAATAAAATCCTGGAAGCACAAGACGGCGACTTGATCCTAGACACCACGCTTGATAATAACATTGCCCATGCCCATGCCTGTGGCGGGGAGGGTAAATGTACCACCTGCCGGGTATTGGTCTTGGAGGGTTTAGATCATTGCTCATCCATTACGGAAAAGGAGGAGATTCTCAAACAAAAAATTCATTCCACGGAAGAGTTCAGATTGGCTTGCCAGACTAATATTCACGGTGACATGACCATTCGCAGGCTTGTCCTGAATAAGGAAGATATTGAAATGACTTCCACTCTAGACGGCAGGGACCTGGGCCGTTTGGGTGTGACTAAAAAGATTGCAATTTTATTCAGCGACATTCGGGGGTTTACTTCTTTTTCTGAAAAAATAACACCTTATGACGTTGTTTTTATTCTCAATCGTTATTTTAACAGGATGGTTGCCATTGCTGAATCCTATGGTGGTCGAATTGACAATTATATCGGCGATGGCTTAATGGTTCTGTTTGGGATTAATGATGAGCCTGATCCTGCCTTAGCCGCAGTGCAATCTGCCTTGGATATGTGCGATGAAATTGATGATATGAAACCTTACCTTAAAACCATGTACGGCGAATCATTTGATATCGGCATTGGTGTCCATTTTGGTGATGTTGTCGTTGGAGATGTTGGCGCAGGTAAATCCAAGAGATTAACTGCTATTGGCGAAGCTGTAAACTTTGCAAGCCGTGTGGAATCTGCAAACAAACAATTCAGATCCCGGGTCCTGATCTCCGAAGAAACTCACGACGAGATAAAGGATGTATTAAAAGTTAAAGATTTTGTTCGCACTAATTTACCTGGTATCGAGGACCGGGTAACTCTATATGAAATCGAAGACATTACAGCGGTAGTAGAAAAAGCTGAGAAAGATGAATTCACTGCAAATAGTATTATTTGGAGGAAGTTTACATCCACTGCCAGCTTTGAAGATGAACCTCAACAAATTTTAGGAGTGAAGCGGGACAATATCCTGGTTATAAAATGCAATGAAAAGTTTTTTGCTATAAATGATCGCTGTCCCCACATGTTACTAAGCCTCAAGGGCAGTGATATAGATTTGGAAAACGAAACAATTACATGCCGTTGGCACAAAAGCGGTTTTTGCTATAAAACGGGTGAAATAAGAGCTTGGATTAATGATGGCAAGATGAGATTTTTCGCTAAAATAGATTCCCAAGCCAAAGAGATTTTAAATATAGAACAGACTCCGATGGATGTTTTCAAAACGCGGGTTATCGATGACTATGTCTGGGTAGGAATGGACCCAGATTATTAAAGTATGATAGATCTTTGCATCGATACAGTATCCTTGTCTCTACCTGCGATGATGAATTCTATAATGCATGCGAGATTAGGTGATATGGATATGACTGGTAAATGATTAAACGCATCGCACCACTACTGTTAAGGCCCACACTCCTGGGATTTTTTGTTTGTGGGAGTTAGCATTAAATTATGATAAATATCGTTAACAGAAATTATAATTACATCGGTATGAATTTTTATGAAAGATAATCATTATGAAAATTGACTTACAAAAAAAGAATATCCTTGTTACGGGTGCCAGTCGTGGAATAGGTGCAGCTATTTCAAAGGAATTAGGTAAATCTGGTGCAAGAATTGCAATACATTATAACAAGGAAAAAGAATCGGCTGAAGAAATGGCACAGATCATTGGTAATAATTCAAAAATATTTAAGGCGAATTTGCAAGACCCCGATAACTGTGAAATGTTATTCAAAGATGTTTTAGAAGAATTTGGTCATATTGATGCAATTATAAATAATGCAGGAACTGCAATATTGTCACCATTGAATAGTAAAAATTGGGTTAAAGAATGGGATGAAACGATGTCTATCAATCTAAGAGCAGTTGGTATTCTTTGCAACTTAGCCATTCAGCATTTTAAAACCAGAAAATGTGGAAGAATTATAAATATAGCTTCTCGATCAGCTTTTAGAGGCGATACCGCAGAATATCTAGCTTATGCAGCCTCAAAAGCAGGCGTTGTTTCTTTAAGTAAATCAATAGCAAGGGCGTTTGGTAAAGACGGTATTACCTGCTTTGTGGTAGCACCTGGATGGGTTAAAACTGATATGGCACAGGAATCAATTGAAGAATATGGAGAGGAGTATATTTTACAAGGCAACTCACTTGATAGACTTACTGAACCAAAAGATATTGCACCTATTGTAACATTATTAGCAAGTGGATTAGCTGATCATGCAACAGGCACAACAATAGATATAAATGCTGCAAGCTATGTACATTAAAATTTTTCTTAACTATAAATAGTGGACTATTTTCAAAATATGGTTTTATCAGGCTGCAACTAAAATTACCAATTTCAAAAGTAGGTAGCGGGGTTTTTTGTTTGTGGGATGATGGGTAGATTTAGTTAGAATGAAAATAAAAAACCACCTAATCATATCAATACTAATTCTTTCAGTTGGGTTTTCTCAACGACTTAGTGAAGTCATAGAAACCTATGATTATGGAAATATCAAAAGTATTAAGTATCATAAAAAAACAAGAGATAGAATAGAAAAAGTCAAATTTGAGAAATACTATGAAAACGGACAGAAGGAGAAAGAAGGAACTTACAAGGATGGGGAAAAAGATGGATTATGGACTTATTGGAATGAGAATGGACAGAAGAAGTCGGAAGTAACTTACAAGAATGGGGAATTAGATGGATTATGGATTTCTTGGTTTGAGAATGGACAGAAGAAAACTGAAGGAACTTGGAAAGATGGGAATTTGATTTCTGTAAAAGGATGGAACGAAGATGGTTCAGTAAAGGAATAATTAACTTTTATTTAAAATCCATTCCTTCTTTTCCTTATCCCATATTTCAACAAATGGTCCTATTCGTAGAACCTTTTTACATCTACCCATCATCCCACAAACAAAAAACACCCATCGGGTTATGAGGCCTATCTAACCTCCTACTATATCTACACATAATTCATATCACGACGAAAATGAGTCGATTTGATACTCATTTTTTACCGTTGGTTCTTCGCTCCTACATTTTGGATTAAAGAGCGCCTCTTTCATTTTCTAGCTCTACCCCTTGATTGAGTATGTTTCACTTTTGAAACATACCATATCAGCGTGTGGCGAAAATAGATGCCGTATTGATCATCGTTCCGCTGGTGTCCAGGTTCAACGACATCCCGGCAATGCCCAACCCTCAGCGCATTTTTCGATTTCCTCAACCGGCAACATGAGAGGCAGTCTTCTTGCTATAAATTACGGGATTAATCTCGGTGGCAATCAGTTCTCCGATTTCAGCGCCTGGGCACCAACTTTCCCAATCCTTTTGCTGATTATCATTGGCCGGCGCTTTTAACCGCATTTTTTCATCCATATAAATAACAGTCATTACTCGACGGGGTTTGTCGGTGGTGTTCGCCCCGGCATTATGAAACGTCCAGCCGTAATGAAAACTCACCTCCCCCAGCTCGAAGGGTTCATTCACGTGATCAAAATTGGCTTCTTTGAGGGCTTTTTGCAGTTTGGCTTCGCTTTCATCGCTGATGGGCAAATCACGCCCGACAGAGAACAGGTGGCTTTTGGCGGCGAAGGCCATCGGGCCCGTTTCCAAAGGGGTTTCCTGAAGCGGAACCCAGGCTGTGACGGTTTTATCGGTTTCGAGTGGCCAATAATATTGATCGGCATGCCAAGGGGTAATACCGCCGGACGGTTCTTTATAAAGCGCCTGGTCATGATAGAGACGCACCCCGGCAGTTCCCATTAATTCGGCAGCAATGCGTGCTAATCGTTTGCCCATTATAAATTCTTTGACGATGTCGCTTTCCCGCCAAATATTCATCACTTGTAAAAAGGCTCTTTGATAAGTGTCCCGCTCCTCTATCGGGAGATGCATGGTATTTAGTTCGATCACTTTTTGGGTAATAATTTCCCCGTAATAATTCAAAATCTCAGGGGGAAAAACGTTTTTCAATTTTGCAAAACCGTTTTCTCGGAAAAAGTGGATATCTGCCTCGCGGAGCGGGTAGGGTTGGTTTAATGCCTGCAAAATATCATTCATGTGTGATCTCCTTTCCAAATCTACCCCTTATCATACAAACAAAAAACCCCGTTACTGGGCGGGGCTTAATGGGTACATTTTATTTACAACAGCAGTAACAATCACCATTGCAGTTGCTGACTATTGAGATTGAAGATTTTGAGCTATGAGCTTTAATTTATTGTATGAATCGCAGGCAAAAGCAGATTATTAGTATTGAACTTGTGGTGATAACGCTCTTGCTCTGGCAGTACTTTACTGATCAACTGACCATCGTTAATGTTTCGATATACACCTTGATATACCTTACCTGTATGATTGGTTGGTTTTACTTTAAAGATTAATCATCCCACAAACAAAAAACCCCACGAGTGTGGGGCTTGATGTTGTAGAAAGGGTAAACCTATTTTAGTAATACCATCTTCTTCGTCTGCCTGAACTCTCCTGCCTGTATCGTATATAAGTATAAACCTGCACTCACTTGCTGACCTGCATTATTAGTAGCATTCCATTGCACTGATTTGTATCCTGCACTTTGCTGATTGCTGATCAGATTGCTGACTTGCCTTCCCATTAAATCGTAGATGGTGATATTTACTAAACCATCTTCTGGCAAGTTGTAACGGAATGTTGTGACTGGATTGAATGGATTGGGATAGTTTTGATGCAGAGCAAACTTTTGAGGTAATTCATTCGGATCATTAACAGAAGCCGTACTTCCATATTCAAATGCTCCCATATCAGGGGCTAAACCTACATAATCTGTAATATCTTCTATACCATCACCATCTAAATCGGCTGTACCAGCATCTATACAGGGTGAATCTGGTTGTAATGTATGATCACCGTTACCAGCATCGGTAAAGAATGGATCAGTATCAATATTACCTTCACCGTCCCATCCACCTTGTATATCACTATAGGAAATTGTAGTTGTTGTAAATGCATAAATTG
>ENA-ORDI01000664-ORDI01000664.1-marine-metagenome-genome-assembly--contig:-NODE-664-length-22087-cov-3.582326_pt1 | contig 22087 bp, 24 predicted proteins | sample MGYA00248628_ERZ508525 | MGnify/ENA primary metagenome ERZ508525 (study PRJEB26195, sample SAMN05422138) | marine metagenome | isolation source: East of Porto Seguro, South Atlantic Ocean | place... | reverse complement strand
TCCGAGCCCTCATTTGACAGCCTCGCAAAGACTATCTGATGATGATGGCAACACCCTCAAGGAGTAAAAATATGGATTCCAACAACGCCGTCAATTCAAGTCAGCTCAGCGAACAGATGAACACCGCCATACCCAACGAAGCGCATACCAGCATCAGCGCCGATCCCGGGCGCCCGGCGGATATCCCTGAAGTCCCTGCCGCGGACCAAGCCGGGACCCCTGCCGAAGACACGACTCCCGGCAAGGAAATGGTGACCGCTATGCCTGACCCCCTCGGGCTCCTGGAGCTTTGGAGTGGAGGGAAAGTGCAGGACCCGCTGCGTCACAAAGCCATCGATCTCTTCAATGAGGTCTGTGACGACCTGGGTATAGGATCAAAAGGGCCGTAGGGGAATCACCGGCTCTCCACTTTTCCGCGACACTTCAGTAGGACCCTTCCCGGTAAGGCTACGGTCGCTGATTCACCGCGCTGAGACGAAGGGTCCGCCCATGAATCACGCCGATCGCCATGCACGCATTACCCCGCGTCGCCGGTGACGAGCTCATCCTCCTCGGAATTCTCGTCAGGCGATATAGCCTTCAACGTAACCCAGATCGATTTCTTCGTCTTCGACACTCAACAGATTACGAAATATGTAGTCGTTATGCTCGCCGAGGAGCGGCGCAGGACGGACATCTAATACAGTGTCTGACATCGAGAACGGCGGCCCATCGTATGCGCTCTTGCCGGTTTCGGCGTGGACGACCTCGCGATAGTGGGTGCTGTGGGCAAGCTGGGGGTCGGACACCAACAGGTCTTTGGCGTTCTGGACGACGCCGGCGGCAACTCCGCCGGCTTGAAGTTGTAGCATCACGCCTTCTGCCGGTCGATTGGCTGTCCATGCGCTGATCACACTGTCGATTTCGTCCTCTCGTTCCTTGCGAGCTTCAAACGTTGCGAACCGCTCGTCGTCCGCCAGATCAGGCCGGTCGATCACTTCACAAAGGCCCTGCCACTCCTGGTTATTCGACACCGAGATGGCGCACCATCGCTCTTCTATCCGGCCGTCGAGCGGAATAGACTCACACTGATAAACACCCTGAGGGGCCGAGTGATGCGATCGGTTGCCGTTCCTGGTTTGGACACGACCGGATGTTGTGTATTCCAGAATTGACGTTCCTGTGGTGTGAGCTATGGATTCGTACTGAGCGAGGTCGATGTACTGACCCTCGCCGGTCTTCCGGCGATGGCGTAGGGCAGCCATGATGGCTAACGCCGAATGATGTGGGTTCACCACGTAGTCGGTGAACGCCTGAGCCGGATTGATCGGGGCGGCATCAGGATATCCGCTCAGGTGGTGCATCCCCGCCATCGCCGCAGCCATCGGCCCGTGGCCCTTGATGTGTTTCCAGGGGCCAGTGAGACCGGTTAGCGAATGGCTGACCATGATGATGTCAGGCCTGAGTTGCCTCAGAGCTTCGTAGCCAAAACCCATCCTGTTCATAGTCCCTGCGCTGAAATTTTCCACGACGATGTCGCTCAGCGGGACCAGCCTGCGCGCGAGTTCTTTGCCTCTGGGGTCGCCGAGGTTGAGACTGACCGAGAGCTTGTTTGAGTTGAAGTTGTTGAACCAGGCGCTGGCGTTGAAGCTGCCCTCTTCGGTGTCAGGGACCACAGGCGGCATCTGTCTCGCTCCGTCGTGACGCGTGGCTGACTCGATTCGGATGACCTCTGCGCCTCCCCATGCCAACATGCGGGCGCACAGAGGCGCGACGGCCCGCCATCCGAAGTCCAACACTCTAACCCCTTCCAAGGGCATTCTTGTCATGGGTTCCTCGTTTCACTTCGAGATGCGTCTAGCATATTGGACAGGTTTCAAACAACGCCATCTTGCATCAGTCGGGACAGTTCGGCTTCATCGAGTTGCAGCGCTTCCTGGAACACCTCTGAGTTGTGTTCACCGATCAAGGGGGCGCGTCTGGATAATCGCCAGGGGCTTTTTGGCAGGATGTATGGCGCGCCCGGATATTGTATCGATTCATCGAGTTCTGGGTGTTCCAACGTGACAATGAATCCTCGCGCAGCAGACTGCGGCGACTCCACGACGTCCTGGGCGGTGCCGGTAGGGACGGCAAACACGGGCGGCGTTCGACTGAAGGACATTTCCAGCAGTTCCATTCTCGTGTGCAAAAGGAAGAACTTCTCAACCAGAGCCTCGAATCGGTCTTTGTCGACGCCTTGCTGGCGGAGGAGAGTCGGATCGAGCCAGCGAGGATCGAATTCGTCGCCCAACCCGTTCTCGGTCAACAGGTCTCGGATCGCCTCCATGCTCGTGCCTGCGGCGGCTGCGATGTAAAAAACGTAACCATCCTTGCAGCGAAACACAGTCCTAACGCCTCCTCGTCCACGAGCGAATATCTCGCCACGATGGAGAACGTGCCCCTCGACATCGTAGGTCGGCATTGCGTTGCCGATGCCCAGTGTCATAGCCCGTTGCATCGAAGCGTCGATGTGCTGCCCTTCGCCGGTGAAATCCCGCGAAGTGACCGCCAGCATGGTCGCGTTGGCGGCGAAGACTGAAACCGACCAGAATCCCATTTCGGTTCCAATCAAATAGGGGGGCCTGTCAGGGAATCCGACGACCTGGATCATGCCGCCCATCGCCTGGCCGATAATGTCCGGCCCTTTGAACTGGCTGTAAGGCCCTGTCTGGCCGAAGGGAGTGATAGAGGTCAGGATAAATTCAGGGTTTAGAACGTGGATCGTTTGAAAATTCAGACCCAGTTTATCGAGATAACCAGGAGTGAAGGTTTCGATGCCGATGTCGGCCCACTGGACCAATCGCTTGAAAATCTCCAGCCCTTCTGGATTCTCAAGATCGAGCGTGATGCCCCGTTTGGAGGTGTTGAAGTGCCACCAGTAGAGGCTCTTTTCAGGTTCGGGATCGTCGTCGAAGAAAGGACCGATGTCACGCATCGGGTCGCCGCCGGGCGGCTCTATCCGCACGACATCGGCGCCCAGGTCCGCAAGCAACTTGCCGCAATACGCTCCGATTGGCCCTGCGAGGTCCAGAACCTTGAGGTCAGTCAGAGGGCCGGGCCGCCCAGATTTTGGTGATTCTGCCATCTAGCCTCGAATCTCCTTGTGTTGATGCTTCGCCTTTTGGGAAGACATGAAGGCTGTTTTGCTCCGCACTTTTGTCGAGCATGTGCCATTTATTGGTCAATATGCGGGTTGGATCGCCTGAGTCTGCAAAAAGCATCGCGGCCATTCGACAACAAATCAGGGTAGCGCTCACTTGTGAAGCGGTCAACTGACCTGAGTTCACCCTCGCGTATGGTGAGGTATCAATCGTGATGAACGATCGTCGTGTCCCAGATCGGTCCGAACGATGGCGACAGACTATTTTGTCTCTGCGCTTCCATCAGGTTATTATGCAACGGTCAAATTCATGTTCAGGCACCCAGGGAGCGAAAAATGCCGATTAGGGTTCAGGACTTAGAGGGTGACGGTTGGTCGCTCATCGTGGCCGAGGCTGTCCAGTACGCAACAGACGCGGGCGCCCACGTGATCAGCCCAATCTTGCGCCCCATGCGAATCAATGGTGATGGAGTGGGCGGTTAACTACGCTTATGAGCGTGGCGACGTCGTGATTGACGCCGCTGGCAATGAGAACCAGTCCACCGTCGGTTATCCTGCGGCAAACGACAGAGCCGTCGTGGTTGAGGCGGTCAACAACTCTGATGTCAGAGTGGACTTCTCGAACTACAATGCCGGCGTGACCGTTGATGAGATTATCGCCATTGTGGAAGACTCGTCGTCAAACATCGATTGATTGAATCCCGAGTATCAAGGTCTCCTGGGCGTCGGCCGAGGTGACATGCATGCGGCTCCGATATTAGTACCAGCAAACCATAAAACAAAAAGTCAGTTCGACAGACTCCGGAAGCCAGGTTACCGCAAACCATCAGTCAAAAGCTGTGGCTACGGACTCAGACGGCGACTTCGTTGCCGTTTGGGCCAACGATCACACAGGATCATTGGATATATGCGCTCAGCGATTCAATTCGCCTGGCCTGTCGCAAGGCCTTGAAACGCGGATTAACACAACCACGAGCGGCAGTTAATATGATCCTTCCGTGGTGATGGACGCCACGAACAACTATGTGGTGGTTTGGCAGGACGTGCTGAACGTTTACGCACGGATTTACGATACGTCAGGCGCGGCGTTGAGCCGAGCGCTCCGGGCCAACACCGACACGATGGGGCTAAAACAAAACCTTCTGTCGCGATGGACAGCGACGGCGATTTCGTAATAGTTTGGACCGCCGTGAACCAGGACGCTGATGGCAGCGCCGGAATATACGGACAGAGGTATGGGGCCGATGGTTCTCTTGCGGGGCTTGAATTCCAAGTCAACACGACATACGAAAGCGGTCAGTGGGACGCTGTTGTGGCCCCTGATGCCAACGGTGGGTTTGTGGTGAGTTGGTCCTCTGCGGATGGAGGCGCATTCGCCCAACGCTTCGATGCGAATGGCACAACGTTGGGCGGCGATGTCCAGGTCAACACGACAGCGATAACGACAAAGGGAGCGCCATCAATGCCATGAGTGAAGAGGGGAGGTTCGTGATCGCCTGGGAAGCCTCCGGCATCGACAGCAGGGGCGACTATGGCGTCTTTGCCCAACGGTATTCCGCAAGCGGCGCTCCCCAAAACGGCGAATTTCACGTTAACACAGAGGTATCCAGTAACCTGCAATCCACTTTGGTGTCTATCGACTCCACTGGAATATTCGTCATAATTTCGAATAACGACAGTCAGGGTCACGTGAACACTTGGGGTTTTATCGGGCAACGATATAGTCCCGATGGTCTGCTAATCGGCGGTGAATTCCAGGTCAACACAACCGCCTCAAGCGATCGGGTCAATGCCTCGGTTGCGATGGATAATCAAGGAGATTTTGTTGTCGTCAGGAGCGGCAGTGGAATCGGCGACAGTGACGGCATATTTGGCAAAATGCATGATTAGGTGGTCAAGGATGGTAAAAGGCGTGGGTTTTATGTCCAATAATTGTAATATTGAGTTGATTCAGGTTGTCGATTTTGTGACGGATGCTTCGTCGCAAGTAGAAAGCGATACGCTTCAAGATCATCTGGACAAGGGTTGCGACTCCTGCGCGGAGCGACTGACGCTGATGCAAGGTTTGCACAGCCCCGCGAAGAGCCAGGAGCCTCAGATGATTACAGTGAGTCCTTTGTTCGACATTCAGGAATTGCATTACGCGGGAGTTCGCAGCGCTGCCTCCCTGGCTCGACGGCGCGTTTATGAGTCCGAGAGCAAAATCTGCATAGACATTCAGCAACAGGAATCCGAAGATGGCTCTCTCACACTGGAAGGTCAGGTGTTGATTCCTGGCGGGATGGCAGCATTCCCTCAAACGGGCGATGCCGTCCAAGTATTCGGCCGACTTCAACGGAGGCGCCAACTACAGATTGCAGATTGGGCTTCTCATTAACGCGCTTCATTGCAGCGCCCATTAGAGGCTCGAACAATTCGTTTCGACCGCATCGTCTATAATCAGTCCGCCGACAGCGCATCACCCGTACGGAGACTGAATTTTTGAAACTTGCCATCTTCACCCATATCCCTTGGCCGGAGGGCGCAGACCCCGCAGAGATATTTTCCCGAACATCAGAACAGATCCAATATGCCGAGGAACTGGGATTTCACAGCGCGTGGTTCGCCGAACACCACTTCTCGCGATACAGCCTCGGGTCGTCTTCATTGGTCATCGCCAGCAGCATCGCCGCACGAACAACGAAGATCAGGTTAGGCACCGCCGTTCTGGTCCCGACCCTCCACAACCCGATTCGGCTGGCCGAGGACGCCGCGACACTGGATGTCGTGAGCGGAGGCAGGCTGGATTTGGGATTTGGGCGCGGGACATTCGGGTACGAATACGGTGGATTCAACGTCGACGAATCCGAGAGTCAGGCGAGGTTCCAAGAGAGCGTCGAAATCGTCCAGGGCCTTTTCACGACGACCGAATTCTCATACGACGGAGAGTTCTACAGCGTCAACAAACTTAACCTCGTGCCGCCAACGATTCAGAAACCTCACCCGTCAATTTACATCGCCGCAAGCCGGACTCCCGCCACGTTAGAGTTTATGGTTTCGTCAGGACACACGCTCTGCATTGCCGTGGTTCAGGATACGGCTGCATCTCTCGCTCTCTGCCAGCGTTACCTTGATTTAGCCAAGGAACACGGACGCGATGTGTCACTCGCCGACGTTCCTTTCTTCAGGTATTTCTATGTGGCCGAAACGGAGGAACAGGCTCGGAAAGACACTGAAAGCCACATTAGCTGGATACTGGACATCATGCAGTGGAGAAACATCTTCCAAGAGGGCAGTGAGGTGCCTTACAGCATCGACGATTGGAGGCGTACTCGCACAACCTTGCCTCTCAGCTCTGACCACGTTTATGAAAATCGGGCCATAATTGGCAGCCCTGAGCAGTGCGTCACCAAGATACTGGAACTGAAAGCCCAGGGCATCGAGTACTTCGGATGCAACTTCGACATGGGGGGCATCAGCCACGATAAAGTCATGCGCTCAATGGAGCTATTCTCAAAAGAGGTCATGCCTCATATTCTCTGAATACGGACTAACTATTCAACCTGGCTAAGCTCCGTTCAACTGAAGCACTGTCCATAACTACCACAATGCGTCCTTGATCGTCGACTTCGAACGTGGTTTGCGGGTGAAATTCCTCCACGAGCGAGTCCAACACAGTTTCCGATGCGCTGCCGCCCAACACCTGCCGTATCTCGTCCGCAAGCATTTCGCGTTCGACGACCGTTTCCTGCATCTTCCTGATCGTTTGGAGATGGCCTCCACCGATGTAGCACCCGCCGAAATACATCACATCGAAATCAGTGTCATCCACTCTCTCGGCGAACTCTCTTTTGGGTTTCAGGCCGTGGTTGGACAGGTATTTCCTGACGGCGGTGTCCTCTGCGTCCCGACGTTCATCGCTGAAGTACAGAAACACTGAATGCATCATCCAGTCTTTGGGTTCAACTTTTATGAACAAATTGACTGCCCTCACGGATTTGAGTCAAAATCCGACCTGCGCGAATGTGTGGCGATAGGCGCCCAGTGTACAAACGTCTGATGTCGTCGTCAATAATGCTATTGATTGTAATAAACCATGAAAAATGATCTGTTGACTGTGATTAAATCATGGATTACACTCGGCATCGGTTGACTGCCCACGCAGTTTGACGAGTTGATTGAAGTAATCTTGAACGAATATATCCGAGGGGATGGCCTTATATGTGCGCTGAGCGGAAATTGGAGACTGATGTCCTGATTGTGGGTTCTGGGGCAGTGGGCGTCGCCGCTGGAATTGAGGCGCGTGAGGCAGGCGCGTCGGTGATTCTCCTGGAGAAAGAGGAAATCCTCGGCGGCGCCGCAGCGGTCTCCGGCGGCGGTTGTGCCATCGTTGACACGTTCCTTCAACGCGAAGCCGGAATCGAGGATTCCCACGATCTGGCCTTCGAGGATTGGATAAAAGCAGGTCAAGGCAAAGCGGACGAAGTCTGGGCGAGGTTCTATATCGAACGAAGCAACGACGCCCTGTTCGAGTGGGCCAAAGATAGAGGCGTCGAATGGGTCGGCGCTCGACAAAATGAAGGCAACAGCGTGCCGCGATGGCACCAACCCAAGGGCGGCGGCGGAGGTCTTTGGAACGCTCTCTACCAGACCGCGCAGGACCGCGGCATCGACACCTGGCTGACCAACACTGCGGCCAAAGAGTTGATCGTCGAGGATGGCCGCATCATCGGCGTGATCGCCGAGGACACGACGTCAGGTGACACAGTTGAGGTTCTGGCGAAGGCTGTGGTCATGGGCAGCGGCGGGTTCAACTCCAATATCGACATGGTCAAGGAGGTGCGTCCAGACCTGCGCCGACACCGTATCCTCGAAGGCTCCGGTCGCGGTGATACAGGTGATGGTCACGGTATGGTCGAAGCGGTGGGCGGCACGACGACTCACATGGACGACATCTGGTTTTACGTATTCGCCATCCCTGACCACAAGGACGAGCGCGGCAGGCGCGGTCTGGTAATCAGGGGAGTGCCGGACAATATCTGGGTGAACGCTCAAGGCGTCAGATTCCACAACGAAGACCTGAGCGGCGGAGGCACCGGCTCTGTGGCCGTCTTGGCCCAGGAACCGGCGTACTGCTGGTCAGTGATGGACAGCACGATGACAGATGATGTCACTGTCAGCGATCCCCAGTATTACATTCCTGGCGCGTCGGTCAAAGACCCTGAGAAGGTGAAAGCTCTGATTGAGGAGTCTCCCCATATTAAATCTGGCGACACCCTAGAAGCGTTGGCTTCCGAGATCGGCGTTCCGGAGGACACGTTTGTGGAGACCGTGAACCATTACAACAGCGGTATCGACCAGGGACTGAAGGAAGACCCGGACTTTGGGCGTCCATTATCGAACCGAAAGATGATCCAGAGTCCCCCTTACTACGCTCTGAATTTTACGCCAACAGCGAGGAAAAACTTTGGAGGCGTGAAGACCGACCTCAAATGCAGGGCAGTCGACAAGCATTACGAGCCGATACCCGGTCTCTTCGTTGCAGGGGAACTGGCAGGAATGGCCGGAGGCCACATCAACGGCAAGCACGGTCTTGAAGGAACGATGCTTGGCCCTGCGCTGTTCAGCGGGCGAGTGGCCGGGGCATGGGCCGCCAAAGACGCTGGATTTGGAGAAGGCTTCAAGTAGGCCAATAATCGCCCACACGTCGAACGATTTGGACAATCGGCGTTCTCTAGCATAAAATTCGGATATCAGACATCAATCTGGTGGCCGTTGTCCATGTTCGACACACAAGTGGGGAGAACCGCGATGCCAATCAGAACCGGAGCGGAATACGTCCAATGCCTCCAGGAACGCCATCCAGAGGTCTACCTGCGGGGCGAACGCATTGATGACGTGACCACATACCCTTCGCTGCGCAACGGCGTTGCGACAATGGCGAAGCTCTACGACATGCAACACGACGCCGAGTTTCGGGATGATATGACCTATGTTTCGCCTTCGTCCGGCGAGAGTGTCGGAGCGTCGTTCATCATCCCAAAATCCATCGGCGATCTGGAACATCGGCATCGGATGATGGCCCACTGGGCGAAGGCCAGTTTCGGAATGATGGGCAGGACTCCCGACTTCCTGAACGTCAGCCTGATGGCGATGGCGCAGGCGGGCGATTACTTCGCTCAGAACCGTCCTGAGTTCAAAGACAACATTCAAAATTACTACGAATACGTCCGAGAAAATGACCTGGTCTTGACCCACACGCTGGTCAACCTCCAACGCACCAGATCAACAACCACGACTCCGCTGGTGGACACGACGGGAGTCGCGTTGGCGGTTACGAAAGAGACCGACGACGGCCTCATTGTCAACGGGGCAAGAGTGTTGGCGACTCTTGGGCCACTGTCCGACGAGATCGCGGTCTATCCCGCGCGCTCTCACAGACTGCCAGATGGCTCCGAGGGACGGTACTCGTTCGCCTTCGCAATACCTTCGGACACGAAAGGGTTGAGATACCTTTGCCGCGAAAGCTACGACCTGGAGCGTTCAAACTTCGACCATCCTCTGGGTTCGCGGTTCGAGGAGATGGACGCCATCGTGTTCTTCGACAACGTCCTGGTGCCGTGGGACCGCGTGTTCTTGTATGGCGACCCAGACCTTTGCAACAATATGGCAATGTCAACGAACCAGTACCTGCACTCTGGACATCAAGTAGTGACTCGAAACGTCGCCAAGTGCGAGTTCATCTTGGGACTGGCGAGCCTGATGGTGCGAACTCTGGGATCGGGTGGGAATCCCCAGGTTCAGTCGATGCTGGCCGAGATCATCGAGAATCTTCAAATGACCAAAGCCTGCCTCCGAGCCGCTGAGGCCGACGCCAAGCCAGACCGCTGGGGCGTTACATCGCCCTCTCTGCAATACATCGGCGTGGCCCGTAGCATGTTCATCAAAATGTATCCTCGGATGGCCGAGATACTCCATCTGTTGGGTTCGAGTAGCCTCATGGCTCTGCCTACTGAAGCAGACATGGACGGGCCGCTGGCATCGGACATTGAACGTTATCTTGAGACCGACACGGCGTCTGCCGCCGAGCGCGTCCGGCTGTTCAGGTTGGCCTGGGATACCTGTTGCAGCGCGTTCGGGTCTCGTCAGGTATTGTACGAACGATTCTTTCAGGGCGACTCCCAACGCAACGCGATAATCCTCAACAATGTCACCGACACAACTCCAATGACCGAGATGGTTCAGGAGTTTCTTGAGCAGGGCTAGATTGTCGCTCTTGGATCATTGAACACACAAAATATAGGATGAGTGCCATTGAAATTCGGATTTTACCTCCCCAGCCACGGAGACACGGCTCGACGAGGGCCGTTAATTGAAATTGCCCAGACGGGTGAACGTCTGGGGTACGAGTCTATGGTGGTTGGAGACCACATCATGGCCCCAAGGGTCTCGAACTCGTCGTATCCGTATTCCTTGGGCAGCGAGGTTCCGTGGGATGAAGGCGGCGAACACCTGGAGCAGTTAACCGAACTGACATTTTTGGCGGCTGTGACAGAACGCATTCGCCTGGTGCCCAGTGTGATGATCGTTCCGTACCGCAATCCGCTTTTGGCGGCTAAGATTTTGGCGACGATGGATGTGCTGTCAGAAGGTCGACTGACCATCGGCATTGGAGTCGGCTGGTTGGAGGAGGAATTCGAGGCTCTGGACTCTCCGCCATTCGCAGACCGGGGCGCGGTGACGAACGAGTACCTTGAGGCGTTCAAAGAACTATGGACGTCCGATAATCCGACCTATGACGGCAAATTCGTAAAGCTGTCCAACATCGAATTTTCGCCCAAACCCGTCCAGAAACCTCATCCACCCATCTGGGTAGGAGGACAGAGCAGGCCGGCAATCCGACGGGCGGTTGAGCATGGCAACGCATGGCACCCGGTTGGAGCCACGCCCGCGACCCCGTTGGAGCCAGATAAACTTGCCTCAGATATCGAGTACATGAACAACCACGCCGTCAGAATCGGCAGGGACCCGTCCGAAGTTGAAGTCGCAATGAAAGCCCCGCTTTACGACACGGAATGGCCGTCGGGAGACGACCGACGTCGGTTCTCCGGCGAACCTGAGCAGATAGCCGAGGACATCCAAACCTACGCCGATCTGGGCGTCACAAACCTGATATTCGACGTTCGTGGCTCGGACCTGAAACGCATACTTGAACGCATGGCATGGCTGTCAGAAGAGGTTATGTCCCTAACGTAACTCGACTCATCGATTCAGTGCAGTTTCCTGCCTGAATCATCGTTCATTAGATTGACCGAGGCGGCGCCTGCTGTTAGACTCGCTCCATTGTCATAAACATCGGTTTGCAAAGCGTGGGAGCGCATCCTTGGAGCCACAGGTAGAGGCAGAAGACAGCCCCAAAAAATCACGTTTTTCAATTCCGCCGGCCCTAAAATATCCGGCATATCGGTCTTACTGGTTCGGAACACTGGCATCGGTAGTTGGGTTCCAGATGCTTCAGGCCAGCCAGTTTTGGCTTGTGCACACTCTGGAAGATTCACCTCTGTTTCTGGGATACGTCGGGTTGGCGAACGCGGCGCCTGCGATACTGCTAAACCTTTTCGGCGGGGTGTTCGCAGACCGGCTGGACAACCGCCGGCTGATTATGGTCACTCAGACCCTGCTTGCCTCTCTGATTTTCCTCCTGGCGACACTGACACTGTCCGGCATAATTGAGGTGTGGCAGGTGCTTGCCATCGCATTTGTCGCCGGCGCGGTGAACGCCTTTGACCAACCGTCACGCCAGGCTCTCTATCCCCATCTGATAGACCGAAGCGTCATGATGAGCGCGGTTGCGCTGAACTCCTCGATTTGGCAAGGCACTCGCATTGTTGCTCCCGCAATCGCCGGACTGATCATAGCCTCGGCCGGCATTGCGACATCTTTTTACGTGGCCGGTTCTGGATTCGCGATTATGGTTGTGGTGATGTTCACGCTGAAGGTTCCGCCATTCAAGCGCAGCGCATCCAAGGGCACCGGACGAGACATGCTTGAGGGCGTCAAGTTCATAAAAGACAACTCTATATTCTCGTCTCTGATCGCTTTGACGTTCTTTAACAGTTTCTTCGGGATGGCTTATGTGATCCTGATGCCGGTATTCGCCGAGGAAATCCTGGGGCGCGGCGCGACGGCCTATGGGCTGCTGTTGAGCGTTAGCGGGGCGAGCTCACTGATGACAACGGTGTACATGGGAACGCGCACCGGCATGAACGGCAAGGTATCGGTGTTGATCGGCGGGGCCATCCTGAGTGGTCTATTCATCGCGGCATTCGCTCTAACGACCGATTGGTTCAAGAGCTTCTACCTCGCCATGTCGTTGATGTTTATCATCGGAATATTCAACTCCATGTACCGAATTTCGATAATGAGTTCGCTCCAAATGCTGGTGCCTGACCAGATGCGAGGTCGAGTTATGGGTTTTTACGGCATGACGTACAGCCTGATGCCTATCGGGGGCATGCAGGCGAGTCTGGTTGCTATTGTTGTCGGAACGCCAATCGCTATTGCCATCGGCGGCTTGGCGGTGTCCAGTTTCGCGGTTGGACTGGTAGTGGCGAATCCGAAGATACGGGGTCTCGGACAGTTGCTGCGTGAATCGGAGCAACGAAACTCCAGTCGGCAGAAGGAAGCGCAGACGGCGCCTGCCACCGGGAACTAACCAAGTGCAAGATGGTGAAAACATGATAAAGACGGTTGCTCACGTAATTCACAGACGAGGCAGAAGAGTCGACGACCCAGGCATCGACATTCCAGTCGCTGACGATTTGGTGTCACAGCCTGGGTCCCGGTCCAAAAACGTTGACGTGTCATTTTATAGCCGAGTTGAGCCTTTGACGACTCCTGATCTGGAGAAGGCCGCCGATATGGACTGGGCGTGGACCATATTTCCGGACGACCTCGCCGAGTATCGCCGCGCCCACGACGAACGGAGCAAGCCGCATTTGAGAGCCGCTGAGACATCCGGAGACATCGAGCCTACCGGCATTCCAGATCCCGGCGTCGATATGACCGAAGTCATCCGCAACAAGGCGCGCGAGTTGGGTTTCGGCGAGGTCGGGTTCACCATGTACGACAACCGGTACACCTACGCCCACAGGAAGGGATGGCCAAAGTTCCAAAATGCGATTTGCCTCGCGCTGGAGCAGGACTATCGGCAGACTCAAACGATCCCCAGCCTGGAAGGCGAGTATGCTCATTTCGGCACATACGAGATCGAGGCCGAGATCGCGATTGAGCTAGCCGAGCACATCCGTTCTCTGGGATACCGCGCTCAGATGCACCTGGACAGCGCCGAAGCTGGAGCGTTTATCCCCATGTTCGTAAACGCCGGGTTGGGGCAACTCGGAGCGAACGGTCAACTGTTGTCTCCGCACTTTGGCTCAAGGTCGCGACTGGCGATGCTTACCACGGATGCGCCAGTCACATACGATCAGCCGGTGGATTTCGGGATTTCCAACTTCTGTCAGGAATGTCAGGTCTGCGTCAATCGCTGTCCCGGGCGGGCGTTGATCCGAGACAAAGTCTGGTACCGAGGCGTTCAGAAAAACAAGGTGATCTATGAGCGCTGCCGACCAGTGATGGCAAACTACGATGGATGCGGAATCTGCATGAAGGTCTGCCCGATCCAAAAGTACGGCATGAAACCTGTGATGGAACACTACGTAGAGACCGGCGGTATCCTGGGCAAGGGAACTGACAACCTCGAAGGCTACACCCTTAGAGACAAGGGATATCAAGGCCCGGATAAGTTGCCTCACTTCAACACCCAGTTCTTCGACATCCCCAACTGTCGGCCAGAAGAGTTGCTGTTTAACCAATTCAAGGAAAAGGTGCAGGCAGCGACAATGCCGCCCGTCGAAGAAATGCGCGAGTTCGCTACAGAGGTTAAAAAGGCTCTGGAAAGAGGCAAACGCCAGTCGCACATGAAGGACTGATGGCAGACATAAATATCCGATGAAATAGCGCAGGGGAGTTTAGGAAATGGCTGGATTGTGGCCCGGTGACACAAAATGTGTAGTGATGCTGACCTTCGACCTGGACGGCATTTCAGCCATTCTCAGCAGGTCGCCCGATGCTGTAAGACTGCCATCAGTTATATCGAGAGCAGAGTTCGGCCCGAAAGTCGGCGTTCATCGAATACTCGACCTACTCGATAGATATGAAATCAAAGCTACCTTCTTCGTGCCAGGTCACACAGCCGAGCGGTATGAGGCCGTGGTCGCCGATATGGTCAATCGGGGTCACGAGGTTGGGCATCACGGCTACATGCACGAGCCTCCGGCCACGCTCAGCGATCGAGAACAGGAAGAGGTCATCGACAAGGGAATCCGAATCCTTGAGGGGATCACGGGCCAACGGCCAGTCGGTTATCGCGCTCCATCCTTCGAGTTGACTGACAAGACTCTTGAGATACTGGCCCAGCGTGGATTCGTATATGACAGCAGTTTAATGGCGCACGACGTTCCATACTTTGTGGACACGCCCGCCGGTCGGCTGGTCGAGGCTCCCGTTGATTGGGCATTGGATGACGCCCATTACTACGCGTTCAATCGTGGCGCCGGAGCCATGAACACACCGCAGGATGTTTACAAAGCATGGGAGTGGGAGTTTGACGGCGTATATCAGTATGGCAGCGCGTTCAACCTCACAATGCACCCTCAACACACCGGACGCCTGGCGAAAATGATGGTTCTGGAGCGGTTCATACAGTACGCTCGCTCTCACTCGAACGTCGAGTTCATGCGTTGCATCGACGTTGCGAAAAACTGGACTGCCGCCGGCATGAAAACCCCTGACTGACCGAAAACGCCCTTGGAGGACGACCAAATGCCCCCGTTGACGAAGGATGGACTCGTAGAATTTCTCACCAATCAGCCGCACTTGATGAAACTAGCGACTCTTACTCCGGAGGGCTGGCCCTACGTCGTGCCGGTCTGGTACGACTACAACGGCGAGTCGTTCACCGTGGCAGGACGTAGCAGGGCGCGGTGGGTGGCGAACATCCGTGAGAACCACCGCGTCTCGGTGTGCATAGACACTTATGAGGCGCCGTACACTAGAGTCCTTATGCAGGCTAGCGCAAAGATCATCGACCCCGCCTGGATGCCGGTCTCTCCTGACCGCGCAATCCGATACATTGGGGAGGAGGCTGGCCGCGCCTATTTCGAGCAGACCCGCAACCAACCCAGGGCTTTGGTCCGCATCGTTCCCGAGGAAACCACAACCTGGACGGGTGGCGGCTGGCATCCTCGCTACGCGGATTGACCCAGCGCCACAGAGTCACTGATTGATCTCGCTCATTATCTGCGGATGTTTCCGAATACAGTTGCGTCGAAACATTGATCGACGATTGTAAGTAATGCAAGTGATACACTGTTGGGAATTTTCCAATTAGGGATGTGCCCGCATGAATTGCTACTACTGCGACGAGATCAAGTCCACCGCTCCAGAATACACCGACTCACCGGCGCGATTCGATCTGGGCTCTGCTGCGCCCCGATGCTCTAAGCATTGGAGGTATGTCTGCTCGATGTGCGACACAGCTAATCATTTCATGAGCACAGCGTTCTGTCCTTCAGGCAGAAATTTCTTCTGCTCGCGATGCGCCACTGATGTGCGACAGGAGGCTGGGGAGTTCTGGGCGTGGCAGTATTTCTTCGGCTTTAGGTCGCCGTGGTCAGGTGAGTGGGTCCCAGCGCTGGACCGCGCGGAGTTCAATGGCGAGCATCCAATATCGATAGATGGAGAACGCGCAGCGACACGTTTGGCGATTTCCAAAGAAGAATATATCGTGCGGTATCCAGAGAAGCGGACGTTGTGGAGACCGGAGCATGAGGTCACCGAAGCCGACGTGCAGGCTAGCTGGAATACCAATGCAGAACGTTGGGACTCGATGTACGACGACGATGGCGACCGAAATCGTCGATACCAGAGCGACGAACCTATGCTGGCGTTGTTGGGGGATGTGGAATCAATGAACGTGTTGGATGTTGGAAGCGGGAATGGCTATTTGTCGCGCAAGCTAGCGCGTTCGGGCGCCAGTATGACAGGAGTCGAAATTGCCAGCCGCATGTTGGAAATCGCGGCGGAACGTGAGCATCAGGAGCATCTCGGCATTACTTATCATCACGCCTCGGCTTCGGAGATGGATTTTCTTGAGGATTCGACGTTTGACAAGGCCGTAAGCAATTACGTCCTGATGGACATCAGGGATTACGTTGGCGCGTTGAATCAGGTGTTCCGCGTCCTGAAATCTGGAGGGCATTTTGTCGCGGTGTTCAGCCACCCATGTTTCGCAAGCGGCCCTGCAGGTTGGGTGGTGCCTGCGCCAGACACCCCTCGTAGCGAGGAACGATTCGCATATCGCGTTGACACATACTTTCAACGTGGCCCGTATTATGGCGTTTGGGGAAACTTGGATCCTGTTCTAAGCTTTCATCGTCCTCTGCGTGACTATTGGAGGGCATTTGAAGAAACTGGATTCGTGGTGGATGGATTTGACGAACCGAGTGTAGCGGAACGAGGGAGGCGCGAACTGCCGCCGTGGAGAGTTCAGGAGGCGCTGAGGATACCTTACTCTTGTATTTTCCGGTTGAAGAAACCGTGATCGGGATATTTCGTGCAACGCTGCCACTATTTTAGCGTCCGAAAATCCTGATCTTCGATCAAATCCCAAAAGATAAGATCAAACTTCCGGACGGCATTTGCAACGCAATCGGCTAATGACTAACAAATGTAGAAATATTTTGGCGCTCACTATGCAAATGGACTGGATTTCGCCTCTTGAAACTTTTTCGCCTGATTCGTGTTTTTGGGATTACAGGCCTTGCCAGATGTGCTCTGGCTTCTGCGCCGCAACGAAGTCCTTGCGAGCCTCGTCACGGGTTGGGGATCCACGGTGGCTGGACTTTGACAGGTTTCCGAGATAGTTGTTGAATCCTGACTTGCCTGATGGCTTGATTGCCTTGTTAACTCTGCTGAACATCTTATCCTCGTAGCAATAGGACGTAATCGCCCAGAAACCTGATTTTCAGTCGCCACCGTGCTGATGCCGAGATGGATTAGAAGGAAGATCGGAGACTCATACTGGAGTATGATCGGTCGCTCATACTGAGCAAAAGAACAGCCCTGAGCGATCATCACTCAGGGCTGTTCTTGCTAATTTACCGAGGCCTGCTCAGGTTTTATGCAGGCTTGAATTTCACCAGAGTCACATCGTCAGTCACGTCGTCGAAAACGACCTCTACGGGCATCTCGAGCTCAACTCCGTCGATCTCGCATTCCAACAAGTTTGTGGGAATGCGAGGGCCTTCATTCAACTGCACAATGGCATAAATGTAGGGCGCTTCTTCCTGGAACGCTCGGTTCGCTGGCTGGTAAACCACGGTGTACGAGTACACCCGGCCCTTACCTGAGACTGGAACCCACTCGGTGTTGTCAGAGTAGCAGTTGGGACACTGCTCCCTGGGATAGAAGAACATGTTGGAACAATTGAGGCATCGCGGCATCACAAGCTCGTGACGCTTGGCCGCATCCCAGAAGGGACGAGAAACCGCCTCGTTCACCAGTCTCGGCAGTGGTTTGTTGTATTCGGTGGTCATGTATTCGCCTCAATTAGAATAATGGTTTTAGGAGAGTTCTTACAGCGCGTCCTCGGAACCGAGGACCAGCGAGCACATTTCGCTCGCTGTGCCGCCTCAACCATTCACCATACATAAATCGTTGAGGGCGACCTGCCTTCCACCTCCACGCCCCATTATCTGCCTCGCTCCCTCGATAACATGGCGGAACCCGCCGGCCAGTCCGGGCTGGCCTCCTGAGAGTTGGCCGCCGTCGGTGTTGATCGGGAAACTGCCTTTGTAAGTCGTGTCTGTGGACTCGTAAAACGGGCCGATCTCGCCCTTCTCTACGAATCCGGCGTCTTCCAGCGTGACCGCCACAAGGATGGTATAGCAGTCGTAAAATTCAGCGAATTGCATATCCCCTGGGCCGTACCCTGACATTTGGAAGGCCCGGGCCGCAGAGGTTTTCACCGGTGTGGTGGTGATCCGGTCGGTTTGCCAGATGTTGGCATTCGACTGCTCCATGCCTGCTCCCAGCAGGTAGACGGGGCGATGGGGGAACGACTTGGCTCTGTCGGCGCGGGTCATGATGAGCGCCGCGGCGCCGTCGCATGGCATGACAGATTCCAGTATTCTCAATGGGTAGTTGATATACCGAGAGGAAAGCACGTCCTCTTTGGAGGCGGGTTGGCCGTGGAAAACTGCGTTCTCGTTCTCCTGTGCGTTGAAACGCTGGTTTGCGGCAACTATCGCCATCTGTTCCTGAGTTGTTCCGAACTCATACATATGTCGAGTGTAAATCTGAGCGTATCCGGTGCCTGCACCGGCAGCGGGGCCGTAGGCCTCTTCCCACTCAGACCGGACACTGGCGCCTCCTGGGACGGCTCGGTCCAGACGGGAATTACCCATGACCACCAGCACCGTGTCTGCAAGGCCTCCGTTGATAGCCGATGCGGCCACAGTGGTTGCCGAGGCTCCGCTGGCGCCCTGCATCGACACTCCGGTGGCAAATGTCGGGCGGATGCCGATGTACTCGGCCATCGTCGCCAACGCGGCGGTTCCATCTGTCACAAGCCCGTTGATGTCCTCTTTTCTCAACCCTGCGTCGGCGATGGCTATTTTCGCGGCCTCGGCGTTGAGGCCGTACATCGTCCGGTCGGGGATTACTCTCCTCGTGGGGACTTCTCCGATGCCGACGATTGCGACCTTGCCTCGAAGAGTGTCGCTTCTCCGGCGTCTATCCATTAGCGTCATACTCGATAACCTCCCTGCGTCGATGGGCGCATTCTACTATATGAAAGAAGAAACGGAAACTTTGACGCAGGCTCTTAAATTAATGCAATATCTCACTGGCGCTTCGGCTGGCAGGCGCATCATTTTCATGTGACTTAGGAGAACCACACAATGATCATTGAAGTCGGGATAACCTATCTGGAGATGACTAACCGCTCGCAACTGAACCCCCGCCGGTCTGACGTTGATGGACTTGAGATTAAGCGCGCCGAGTTGCCCCTGCCGGAGTTCAATCGATTCCTGTACACAGCCGTAGGAGGCGATTGGTACTGGGTGGACAGGTTGAGCTGGACATATCAGCAATGGAAGGAGTGGGTCGAGCGTCCAGATATGCACACGTGGATTGCCTACATCAATGGCACGCCAATCGGTTACTTTGAACTGGACAAAGAAGAAAACTACGTTGAGATTTCGAAATTCGGTTTGGTCGATTCGGCCATCGGTTCAGGCCTCGGCGCCCATCTGTTGACCGAGTGCGTCAAACGAGCTTGGGACATGGGCCCGTCCAGGGTGCAACTCGACACGTGCACGCTAGATCATCCAGGAGCGCTGCACAACTATCAGGCACGCGGTTTTAAAATATACAACACAGGAACGTACACAGCAGATGTGCCGGGGAGGCCAATCGGCCCGTGGCCGGATTCGAGACGAACCCTTAACCCTGATGCTCCGGTGGCGTCAGATTTGAGTCGATAACCTCCTCACACCAATGGGCTGCCGCTAGCAGCGTTTCATCGGCGAAGTGGGGAGCGGCCAGTTGCACCCCGAACGGCAATCCGTCATCACTGAGTCCCGATGGGAGTGTTATGGTCGGGAACCCTCCAAACGTGAATGGCGATTGAAAGGACGGGTCGCCCGTGGTTGTCAGATCACGGGGAGCCGGCGTAGGCGTGGATGGCGTTAGCAGCACGTCAAATGATCGCAACGCATCCGCAACGTCTCTGCGGAATCGGTCCTGCACACGTTTTGCCTGGACGTAAGTGACTGCAGAAACCTGCCTGCCATTCTCAACGACCCCACGGATGTTCGGCGAGTAGTCGTCCGGGCGGGCGTTGAACCAGTCCTGGTGGACGGATGCGCCCTCAACGTTCATCAGGACCCGGTGGGCAGAGAGCATCGCGTCGAAATCTGCCGCGATGTCGACCTCTTCAACGGTGGCTCCTGCGCCAGCAAGTTTCTCCGCGATAGCGTTGGTGTGGGCCTCGGTCTCATCGTTGATCTTGCCATAGAAATACTCGGTCACTAGGCCGATGCGAGGCGGAGTTCGCTGCGTGCCGATTGCCTTTCTGTAGTCGGGCACGGGGCGAGTTGATGACGATGGGTCAAGTGGATCGTGGCCGGCCAAAACGTTGAGCATCAGCGCGGCGTCTTCGACCGTATGAGTGAATGGCCCCATCGTGTCTAAAGACATCGCGACGGGCACGACTCCATGCCTGCTGACTCGACCGAACGTGGGTTTGAGACCGACGACGCCGTTATAAGAGGCTGGCCGGAGAATCGAGCCTCCGGTCTGTGACCCCAATGCCGCTGGGAACATGCCCGCAGCCACTCCAACGGCAGAGCCAGAACTGGACCCGCCGGGCGTGTGATGGACGTTCCACGGATTCCGGGTCGGTGAAGGGTCGCCACACGCGAACTCCGTCGTGACGGTTTTGCCCATGATTATCGCCCCTGCCTGTTTGAGCTTGGCGACGGTTGTGGCGTCGAAATCGGGCACAAAATCGGCCAGAATCAGAGAACCGGCAGTGGTCAGAACTCCCTGCGTGTAGTAAATGTCCTTGATGCCGACAGGCACGCCATGAAGTGGCCCACGAGGGCCTTCGTTCAACAGCTCGCGCTCGCGCTGGCGCGCGGTTTCCAGCACGGCATCAGCGTTCAACGTCACCCACACGGTCAGTGTCGGCTCCAGTCGCGAAACTCGGTTGAGCAGGTCCTCCATCATGGCGACTGGCGATATCTCATGCCGTCGGATTTTTTTGGCGGCTTCGACAACCGTGAGTTCGTGCGAGTGAGTCATGATTGTTCCTTTCAGGACGTTTCGCGTCTATGGCCCGACGAGTGTAAGTGATTGAGCATGGTCGCGACGGTTGAGATGCTATCATCTCTGAACGCCAATTATTGTACAGGAGTTGAACATGCCCGCATTGACCCGATCCCAATTGCAAGAATTTCTGACAGGCGGACGCCATCTGATGAAACTGGCGACATTGACCGACGAGGGATGGCCCGCTGTGATTCCCGTCTGGTATCAATATGCAGACGGTGTGTTCCTGGTTGCCGGGCGCCGAAAAGCCGCATGGGTGGAGAACATCCGCAACGACAGCCGCGTGTCGGCGTGTATCGACAAATCTGACCCTCCATATGTTCGCGTCATGGTTGAAGCCGATGCGGTGATCGCCGATAACGCATGGCTCGGCGATTGGGAGCCGTGGGCCATTCGATACCGAGGGCAAGAGTCAGGCCATCGATACTACGAGGAAACAAAGGACACGCCGCGCGCGTTGATTCGCGTGACGCCTCGAAAAATCACGACTTGGGGAGGCGCGGGTTGGCACCCGCGATACGATGAGTGAGCGCGAGTCATCTGGCATAGACCAGATGAAAATGCCCGATGCGGTGAAACTGCTGAAGAATTGGAACTTTCACGCATACTTCATTGCCGATGTGTTTCACGGTCTGGACGTGGATGTTCGACTGGTGGCAATGGGCTGATTGGCGCTTGAGTTAACCCACCCTACGCTTTGGGTCGGCATCGTGACTGGAATAGGCGGCCTGACGATGTTCGCGTTCTCGCCTCTGGCCGGCGTTGTCGTCGACCGGTCCAATCGTCGGAATCTGTTGGGAGTGTGCGTATAGCTTTCATGAGCGTATTTCTGGTCGCTGCAGCGCTGGTGTGGACGGACATGCTATGGGACGTGGCGATGGTGAGTTTCGGATTTTCAAGGAGCTATCTGCTGTCGGTGGCCCTGTTGTTCGTGATGGGATTTGGCGGCTGGCTGCACACGGTGTTCCTTGTGACGCTGTTTCAAACCATTCCGACTGGAGAGATACGAGGTCGCGTGATGAGCGTGTTCGG
>ENA-ORDI01000660-ORDI01000660.1-marine-metagenome-genome-assembly--contig:-NODE-660-length-22165-cov-11.687387_pt1 | contig 22165 bp, 21 predicted proteins | sample MGYA00248628_ERZ508525 | MGnify/ENA primary metagenome ERZ508525 (study PRJEB26195, sample SAMN05422138) | marine metagenome | isolation source: East of Porto Seguro, South Atlantic Ocean | place... | reverse complement strand
CAAAGTGCAAAGTTAGGGGGAGTGTTAAGCGTAAAGTCTGTAACTGTGGTAACCATGTGCAGAAATCAAACTCAAAGAATTATTGGATTGATTACTACATCAACGGTAAACGTACTAGAGAGCGTATAGGTAGGAGCAAGCAGGCTGCAGAGAATCGTCTAAGAGAGGTGGAAACAGCCAAAGCTGAGGGTAATCATATCAAGAAGAATAAAAGTTCTATGATTTCACTGGGAGAAATCTACAAATGGTATCTTGATTTGCCAGAAGTGATAAGTCTTTCGTCATACAATACTCTCAAAGGTCGTCTAGGAAACCCTGTTTATAAAATTGGTGAAAAATTAAGAGTTTCTGAGTTGTCACTCGAACTAATTAGGAAATTTTCTGTTTCAAGAAGCCAAGATTCTTCCCCATGGAAAAAGCAGGATCACATTGCAACAGCAACGATACACAATGAAATTAGTTCACTTAAATCAATGCTAAATACTGCAGTACGTTATAACAAAATTGAAACAAATCCGATCAAGGATGCCTCCATGCCAAAGTTAAGGAATTCAAGAATGTTAAGTATTTCGCATGATGATTATTTGCATTTGTTGGAATGTGCTGATGAACATATTAAGCCTGTTTTGAAAATGGCTTATTATGAACCTATGAGAAAAGATGAGATTATACGATTGACATGGAAAGAAATTTGGCCTCCTTTCGCTCTTATTTATTGGCCATTAGGTTATCATCCAGATATCACATATGATTTGGTCAATGATGTTCAAAATTGCGATTAAGATGGTAAAAAACTGAGTGTAAATCTACTTTCTTACTTAGTCCGTGCCAGTGGACTGAGAACAAATGCAAAACCAATCCCTAGTGTGATCGTGAGTCCGACTGAAGCCAGTGCTGGAGTTTGGCTGAGAAAGAGTAGTCCAAATGAAAGAAGTGTGGTGATGGCGGAGAGCAAAATGGCTAGAGCAGTTTCTTCGACGGCGTGTTGGCTTTCTGCAAAAAAAATCGTGTAATCAACACCAATTCCTAAAATCAGGAGCGAAGACACGATATTGAATAAGTTTAAGTTTTGACCGCTTAAAGACAAAATTGCAAAGGTCAAAAGAGTGGCTAAAGCCGGAGGCGCAAGTATTTGCAATGCTCTTCGTATGCGGTATTTCCATAGCAAGAATATAAAAATCACCCCATACGCAAGAGCGACAATACCCTCTGTCTCCTCCCGGTAAAGCGTGAACAAAGCTGAAATCCGCTCCACTTGATTAACATATTCTACTCCGGACATCTCTTCGAACAACGGAGCCAAAACTTCCGGATCGTGCTCTCTTCCCAGCATAATCAGAGAAACCTGCTCATGTCCGATTTGACCTAGCCATAGATGACGAAACGGTTTCGAGACAGGGCTTTCCAACCATTGTTTCACCGTGAAAGACAGCTCAGGATGATCAACATATCTGAGCAAACGGTTTCCGGATTCCGCTTCAAACCCAAGCGCTGTCAGCCCTTGCTGTATTGTTTCTGACTCGTCCAAAAAAATACCCCGGCTTAGCATAAAATTTTCAGACTGTGTTTTGGCGGATGGTAATAAAGTAGCCAGAGACTGATAAAAAAAACGGTCGTTGGTGGCGGCAAAAGCTTGTAAGCGTTGCGTTGCATTTTCCTGACGTTGTAGTAGTTCTTCCTCCGTCACCCCCCGCACAACTATGAAATGGCTCACATCCATCCCGCCAATCAAGTCATGGATTTTCTTGTCCTCCGTTTTCAATTCCAGAGAAAGGTGTTCAAGCGCACGGATGTCGTCGTCGTATTGTACCGTCCAAAGGCTCAATACGCATCCCACTCCCACAAGCACCATACCGAGCAAAATAGCAGGATGATGAGACGGTTTCCCCCAAAAGCATAAAAACCACTTGGCGGGTAGCAAAGTGATGGGTGGTGAAGCAAAATTTGGAGGTTTTCGCAAGAACAATGGAAACCAGCAAACGACCGTACCATAAGCCCCTAGCAGGCCTACTGAAGAAAAAACGGCAATTTGCTGCAATGCCGGAAACGGTGTCAGATAAAACCCTGCATAGCCCAGAATGCTAGTAATGACTCCCATTGTTATTGCGGGGAAAATAGCTCTCAAGCCAGCCCAAGCATTCCAGCTATCATTGGCCAAGCGATGTTTAACGAAATAATGGAAAGCGTAATCAATGCTCACTCCAATCAAACTCGCGCCAAAAACAAAAGTCAGTAAATGGAGCTTTGGAAACACGAAAGAACAAACGGTAAACGCCGCAAGAATACCCACAAATATTGGAAGTAGCACCACAATAATTTGGCGAAAACCACGGAAGGTGATAATCATCAGAATTAAAATCCCAATCAACGATCCGAAACCAATGGTTGTGACTTCTTTTTGTGCCCTTAATGCACCTGCTGACGCAAAACGCAAAAATCCAGTATACCAAATCTTTGTTCCGGATGATACTGACTCAATTTCATCAATTGCGTCAGTGATATGATTAATCACTTGTGGTTGTTGACTTATGTTGAATGGGTCGTGCCGGAGAGTAACGTTGACCAGAATGTAACTCATCTCTCCTTCACGCACAGTCAACATTCCATCGATCACCTCCAACTTTCCCGGAGGCTGGGGGAGCGATTGTAAAAATGAGGGAAATAATAACAATGGGTCTTCGGATAGTAGTTGGGTGGTATAGAGCGGAAGCGGTGAGAATAACTGCTGTTGCAACCGGAGGAGCAGCGCTTGCGGTGCTTCTGATTGATTGAGTATATTTCGGATTTCCGCTGATATAATTTGGTAACGATATGGAAAATAAAAGTCATACCATGCTTTCCAGGTTTGCGGATTGACTTCCGATTGAACGTAGTTGAAATGTCCGGATTGTCGAAATGTTTCTGCTAGCTCCAAGGCAGCTTTTCTAGCAGAAACTTCGTTTTTGTGTCCAATCAAAAAAAACAAATTCTGGCTAACTTGTTCGGAAAAACTCTCCACCGATTTTTGCAACAAAACCTCTTGTTCTAAAGAAGGGAGCAACGACATTAAATTCGTCTCAATTTGAATGCCTCGATGGAAAATCATCACACTTGCCATCAAAAAACCCATAACCAGGAAGAGCCAAAAAGGAGGTAGAATTCTCTGAAATGGGAAACTATTGGAAGAGCTTTTGTTCAGATTCGGAGAGGGGTTGGGAGGAGTAGCGTGCGTCATGAAATTCAATTTTTGTAAAATCGCCGTTCACTTCCTGAATCAAAAAAAAGCGTAATTGAGCAGGAAAACTTCCGGTAAGCTGCATATTTAGGATCAGATTTTTGAGCTGTCCTTTGGGGCTCAAGCCGACATTCCAATCATTTTCTCTTTTCAAAAATGAAAGGGTGAAATATTCTCGTAGTTCCTCAAATTTTCCAGAAAAAACCAATAGAAACGCCTTCAAATAGGCTTGAATTTGTGCTTTTGCACTGGCAGGCGTCTCAGAAATCCAATTTCCATCTTTACGTTGATAGTAACCGCCGGAAGTAATGAGGATTTCAGTATCAAAAGGGGATTCAATTTTCCAGTAAACACCGTATTCCGGAGCAGAAACAAAAAGCCCTTTGGTGACCAGACGGTGTATCAAAACACTTATTTTTTTTGTTTGAACAAAACGTGTACGAATACTCTGGAAACGTTCAAAACGGTCGCTCAGTTTTTTTAGTTCCAGAGGAAATGTGTTTTCCGGAATGGGATGATCGAAAACGTTTTCTGTGGCAAAAACTGACGTAGCGACACCAAACATCACCACAAAAAATACTATAAAAACAACTCGCATTCTTCGACCTTTTTCAGCAAAAACTTGGGTGACACAAAACACATTTCGTTGTTTTTCATGTCAACAGCCACTTGTGTAGTGTGACCTGTGGCGAGCTTTTCATCTGTTTTTGCATCAGAAATCCGATAGATTATTTTCAAACGATTCTCATATTCCTGAATTTTTGCGCTGACTTGAATCAACTGATTATAAAGCATTGGTTGGACATATTTGCAAGAAGTTTCAATAATCGGCCAACTGTATCCGGAAGCCTTCATTTGCAGCACATCATAATCAATGGACTGAAATAATTTAGTACGGACCACTTCGTAATATTTATAATAATGTCCGTGCCAAACATAGTGCATGGCATCCACGTCATGAAATGGTACTTGGATTTCGACTTCTGCTTTCAACTCAGTCCTCATACAACGCCCAAGCTTTTTCCGCAATCAGCGACTTAATTCGACGCAACGTCTGTTCTAAGGGACGATCATCTTCAATAAAATCACATTCACCACGAATCGCATCCAAAGTTTCCCGAATTTGTGGTGTCAAATGATGGTGTTCAAGGTCTCCGTTTCGTATGCGGATTTCCAAGCCTTGCGTGGCGGCCAGCAAAACCGCTCCAGCGACTTGTTCGGTCAATTCCAAGACTCGCAGGCAATCCCGTGCGGCAATGGTTCCCATGCTGACTTTGTCTTGATTGTGACACTCGGTCGAACGCGAAAAAACACTGGCTGGCATCGTGTTTTTTAAAGCTTCAGCAGTCCAGGCGGCAGTGCCGATTTCCATGGCTTTGAATCCGTGACTGATGCATAGCCGTTCTTCAGTGGCTCCAGACAAATTGGCAGGAAGCCCGCGATTATTTTTTGGATCCATCATAAACGCCATTTGTCGATCCAGCAAGTCTGCCACATTGGCTACCGCGTTTTTTAAGCCATCCATTGCAAAAGCGATATGACCTCCATAAAAATTACCGCCGTGTAAAAAATCCTCCTGTTCTGCATCCACCAAGGGATTGTCGTTGGCACTGTTTAATTCTGTTTCAATCCATTCCTTCATCCACGGCAATGCATCCGCCAAAACGCCTATCACATGTGGAGCACAGCGGAGTGAGTAACGGTCTTGCAAATGATCATCTAAAGCCTTTAAATCTCCGGAATGGTAGCCCAGATCCTCCCGGATGTATGTGGCAATCAGTGATTGTCCTGGATGGGGTTTGTATGCAAAAATGCGTGCGTCATAATGTGACTTGTTGCCCCGCAATACTTCTACCACCATCGCTGTAATTCTGCTGGCCAAGCGAGACAAATACTCCGCCCGTTGATAGGCAAAGCAGGCGATTGCAGTCATCACGGAAGTTCCGTTCATAACCGCCAAACCTTCTTTGGGCATCAGCGTCAAAGGTTGAATGTCCAACTCCTGAAAAACTTCCGAGGTTTGTCTGTGTCGGCCCTGATAAAAAACATCTCGCTCACCCATCAAAACCGCAGCCACGTAGGAAAGCGGTGTCAAGTCTCCACTTGCGCCTACTGAGCCTTCTTCCGGAATCACCGGAATAATTGAATGGTTGATCAATTCCCGTATCAAATCCAGCAAATCCATACGTACCCCCGAATTTCCGTAAGCCAAGGAATTCAGCCTCACCACCATTACTGCTTTTGCAAGCGGTTCAGGTAGAATTTCGCCCATCCCGCAACCGTGAAAACGAATTAATAATTTTGGTAGTTCCGACACCAGTTCCGGGGGAACGGCTTTGATTCCGGATTGTCCGTAGCCTGTTGTCACACCGTATATACTGCGATGTTCTCTCCAAGCCCGATCTACGAATTCGGCACCAGCCCGGATTTTGCGATTCCATTCCGCATCATTCGAAAATTCTATTGGAACTGCATTGCAGGCCACCATCAGTACATCTTCCATTTCCAGAGAACGCCCACCGATGATTACTTTTTTGTGCAGAGATTCAGGACGTTTCAAAGCTAAACTCATCTAGATGTTTTGGATGAACGGGACCAAAAATCATAAAAATTAAACCAATGGTGCGGAAAGCGGCAACAATATTTTTCCAGATTGAGAGCATAACTGCAGATCCAATCATGTAGTTTTGTTTCGCGTTGTTTACCGGGAAGTGTGATTTTGTCCGCAAATGGTTCGATAAAGACATCGTAGCGATTCCGCTCTGCTCTGACACAAAATATGGTATAAACGGGACACCCCAACAAAGAGGCAAGAATCCACGGCCCTTGAGGAAAAGGGGCCAAATCACCCAGAAACGGAACTTCAATCACACGCTCCGGAGAACCTTCAGTAACACGATCTGCCACTAAACCGAGAGCATTGCCTTCATCGATCAAGTTTTTCAGTTTAAGCATCGTCAATATATCAATGTTTTGGATGGGTACTACATCTTTCAAAGCATCCGGATTGACAATGTTCAGAACTTTCATAAAATGGTCGGAGTTTTTAGTAAACACTAACGCTTTGATTTCTTTCTCAGTTTTCGTTTTTGATGCCACCCGTAAAGCGTCCAAATTGCCGATGTGGGCACTCATCAAGACGGCACCATCCTGTTCTTGCAGGCAATCGAAATGCTGCAGGCCGTGCCAGGTCACATTGGCAGTCCAACTGGTTCCGCCCCAAACTTCGATCCGATCGACCATTGAACAACCAAAGTTGTAAAATCTTTGGAAATCATCCCAAATTCCTGGTGGATGTGATAAAACGGAGCTGTTTACTGAACTTCCGGAATGCCGATAAATACGCTCGAAAAACTCTCGCGAAAGCCGACGTCCCGCACGGTCGGTCAGGAAAAAAAAAGTCACTACTGGATACAACAAAACACGTGTCAGGAACTTTCCACAAAGCCTGTAGAAGAGCATCATGAAACGTAACCCCCACTCACTCCCGCGCTCAGGTCGCAAGTACCACGGAGAACTATTGTCTGATATTGCGTTTGATTGCATTCCAAATGAGTTGTGGTGAGCGCTGCAATGCTTCCAGTAAGAGAGAAACGTGCAGCGAAATCATCAAAACGTTATCACGAAAAAAGTGAAAATGGGAAAGACCTTCTTCATCATAGCGAACTGGTGTTTCAATATTGATAACCGGAACTCTTTCCCAATACATTCGCACAGCGATTTCCGGATCAAAATCCATGCGTTCCCGGAGTTGCACTTGCTCCGCAATTGCATGGAATGCTGACAAAGGATACACTCGAAAACCGCACAAAGTATCCTTGATCTCAAAAGAAACCGTTTCCAGCCACACAAAAAATTGTGTAATTTTACGTCCGTACACCCGAGATTTTGGTGCGGATTCGTCAAAATAAGGTTGCCCCAGCACCAAGGACTCAGGCTGATTTTTCGCAGCCTCCAGAAATTTTACAGCATCTGAGGCAAGATGCTGTCCGTCTGCATCCACTTGTAATGCATGTGTAAATCCTTTTTTATAGGCCGTCAATAATCCCGTAGTAACTGCGGCACCTTTTCCACCATTTTCAGTGCGGTTCAGAATTTCCACATTGCTATCTGCTTGCTCTAATTCTGCTAATGTTTTTTGAGTTTCGACATTGCTGGCATCATCCACAATCAAGTATGGAATTTTCAAATGTGCCAACGAAGCAACCACATCCGCAATGGTCTTCTTGTGGTTATAAATCGGGATCACCACACAAGGATGAAACTCAGCCATGCCCACTCACCTAATCACAAACCGACCTGAAGTCAGTTTCCAGTCTTCAGTGTACAAACTAAAATTGGCTCGGCCTTTTTCAGAAGAGTATTCCAACTCCATCCAGCACGTGTCATTTGGGCGAAGCGGCTTGAAAAATTTTAAAACTTCAATTCGCTCAATGCAAAAGTTTTTTCCGGGCATCAAGTGTTGCAAGAAAGTAGCGGCCCAGTCAATTTGAGTCACTCCGGGGACCACCGGAAATTGATCAAAATGTCCATCTAAATAAATCAAATCGTCCGGAATATGCAGCTTCATTGTAAGCCTTTTTCCCGGAGTTTCTGGTTCAGAAGACAAGGTTTCAACTTCTTCCAATATTTCAGGACTTCGTACTTCGTTCATTTTTTGCCTTTTTGCTTTGTCATCACGTCCCGCAAATCTGACAAGGTCGTTTTTCCTAGAGCGTCTTCTGGCAACTGATCCACAAATTTCCAGTAGCGTGGCAACAAAACAGGATCAAAGGATTTTGATAATAGCTGTTTTAATTCACCGATTGTTTCCCGAATTTGCTTTTGATCAAAGTTAATTCTACCAGATTCAGACAGGACTATCAAAGTTGTCAACGGAGGCCTACGCCGCTTGTACGGAGGATCTTCCTTTAAAAATATTTTAGCCGTATCCACCCATTGATGAGACTCCAACCGCTTTTCCATATCCGGCAATGAAAGACGTTTTTCCTCAATTTTCACTACTCGATCGCCACGTCCTTTGAGGACAAAAGTCTTATCAGGAGCCATCTCGGCTACATCTCCAGTGAGGAGCCAACCTTCATTTTCGACTTCATTAAAAAAGGGCGAGCGAACCTTGAGAAAGCAATCCGGTAACTCCACTTCCACTTCCACTTTTCGGAAAGGCTTCCACGTATCTTCTACCACCGTCTCTGGACTTTGCTGACGCCAGGCGATTCCGCCAGTTTCGGTGGAACCTAATATTTCGTAAGGAGTGAGTTGCGCCGATTGTGCAAAGATCAAAGAGGTTCCCGCATTCAACGGCCCACCCGATGAAAAAATAACGCGACAATTCCTACCCAATTCGGACAAATCAATCAATTCCGGCATTCGTTTTAAATGGGCCGGGCCGGAGACGAGGCACGCAATGTCTACAGTTTTTAGTTTTGCGACCATATCATTCGGTGAAAAAAGTATTTCATTCCAAAAAACTCTGCCAGCATGTAAAGGCCACAAGACTTTGAACAATAAACCATAAATGTGTTGGTGAGAAACTGTAGAAAAAATTGTTGAATTTCCAAGTTTTTCACCCCACACGGCCTCTTGTTCCTCGACTTCAGATTCTAAATTAGCTAGTGTTTTTTTAATCGCTTTTCTGGTTCCGGTAGAACCGGAAGTGAATATTTCTAACTGAATCACGTCCTTCTTCAAGGCTTCCCACACAGGGAATGTTGAATTCAATGGAGAAACAATGGGAGAAATACTGGGAACGTTTTTAAGATTTATCTTGCTATCAGTGACCACTCCCGCAAGGTCGTTATTCATTTCATCAAGTGTCTGTTGTCTAAAATTAGGTGGCAAGACAGCCACAGAATCGGCATGCCAAAGGGCAAACAAACCAACTGTAAATCGATAAGTATCTTCAGAATAGAGCAGCCAGCGTCCAATACCAATCTTTCGAATGATTGTGGACAACACCGTTACATCTTCGACAAAATCCTTCCACAAAAACACACGGTCGTTTGACACAGCAACAGGAGTGTAAGCAACACGACCAAGAGACAACAAGCGTGAAAGCGGAATGCACTTAGTTTGCATTAGTCGCAGGGGGAGGGAATATTCTACGCAGAAGCGGGTCTAATGGTGTACCAACAAATTGACGGAAACGCCAATGACGATAAATAAATTCCACTAAAAACAGCAACCCCATCAGTCCATATGCAACAACACCGTTGTACAAGGTCCAAACTTCTAGGCTGAAAAAAAATGCCAAGAACAATGCCATACTTCCATTTAACGTAAAAAATAAACACCAAACCACAGTGACATTTTTGCAATACAATACCTCATTCCCACTCAAATCTTTTGTCATCTTTCCAGCAATTTTTTCAATCACCGTCGGAGGATACACTAAAGTTCTCCCAAAAGAAAACAGCAACACACCGTTCACCAATGTCGGCACCAACAAAAGTAAATTCGCAACGAACAAATCTGTTGTTGCCAACACAGTAAAAATGAAATAAATCAAGACTGGATAAATCACAATGGTGAATACTTTTCCAATGGAAGTGAAGGAATACTTCATGTTATTATTATAGTTCACGTAGAATGTTTATTTGGCTATTACTTCCTCTTCTCTTGCCCGGAGCAGTTCATACAAACAATCAACAACATCCTGTATCGTTCGAGCAGATTTTAATTTGTCTGCAGAAATTTTTTCGTCATATTTCTCTTCCAACTGCAGAATAAGTTCAATCGCATCAATACTATCAAAATCTAAATCTTCAAACAGCATGGTTTCGGGTTTAATTAAGGCTCTATCGATTGCTAAAAGATCTACAATCACATCTTCAACTTTATATAATATTTCCTCTTTATTCATAAAGTTTGCTTATTTAAAATTTGATTTTTAACAAATTCAATGAGCGAGTTGACAGAGGCAAAATGCTGACGATTTTCCTCATCTCCTTCTTTTATTATTATACCGTATTTTCGCTGTAACGCAATTCCCAACTCTAGGGCGTCAATGGAGTCAAGACCAAGTCCATCACCAAAGAGAGCCTCGTCGTTTTTAATATCTTCAGGTTTAATATCTTCCAGAAAAAGAGACTCAATAATAAGTAGCTTAATTTCATTTTCCATTACTGCCGATGTCATTGAAAATCACCTTACTTTCAAAAAACTGTTGTAAATGTGAAGTTAATTTACGTGCTGAAACAGTGTCATACTTTGGATTGTTAAGAACTTTTTCAAGAATTATAGGTTCATGAATATCTACGAGCATTTCCATTGAATGCGGTGGAACATGATACCATTTCCAGTCTTTCATCAGAATTGGCGCAGTAATACTCAAGACTGCCGGCACAATTGGGAAGTCGCTTTTCAGTGCAATCCAAGCTGCAGAACGTTTGAAAAGCCTTAAAGTTTGAGGTAGCGAACGTGTGCCTTCCGGAAAGATGATAATGGGTGTTCCTTGATTCAGTTTTTTTACACAAGCATCAATCAGTTTCTCACCATCCTCGTTGGAAATATAACCCGCAGTTCTGGCAACTTCACCCATATAAATTGAACTCATTATTTTCGGTTTCACCACACATATTGCACGTGGGAGAATTGCGAGAATCAGTACAATATCTAACAAAGTGGGATGATTTGCAACAAAAATATAAGCCGTAGAGGGTAAGCGTTCCAGTCCTTTGCATTTTCCATTAATCAAACGAAAAACTTTAAGATACCAATAAAAGGCGCGAAAAGAATAGTGTACAATCTTCTGTATATTTTGTTCCCTCTTTTCAGGAAACGAGTTAGGAATTACACCTATTAGCAGTGTTACCAAATTCAAGAACAAGCCTCCAAGGCCAAAGAGTACAAAAGCCAATCCTGTACCTGCAGCGATCCGTAAATACTGGATTATACGGACAGCTTTTCCCATGTCCAATATAGTCGTTTATGTAAAAAAGATACCATTTTATCTTCAGATAATAACCAGCGTACAAACATCAACGCCTGTGGAAACTTCATGGGTTGCACTTCTTTTGTATTGGACGTAAAAGTCAGTTTCAGCCGATACCCTTCCTGGCCTAAATCACTGTCAAACAAAAACGCAGTCGCATAAGGAAATTCAGGAGACCGACCATATTGTGCAAAGCAAGCCGGAACAGATTCATCTGCAACTACCAACAAGGTGTTTTGTTCCGGATAACGGTGTTGCATGGTCAGCGCTTCAAGAAATCCATAACAAAACGATGCTTCTCCGCCAGATAATGCTGTCGATGGCTGACGATTTCTAACTTCAATAGAAAATAATCCAGATGCAGTGTTGTGGACAGAATGGCTGAATTTTTGGGGTGAAAACAAATCCCCATTGATCAACAGCTCAGTGAGTTCTAATGTCGTTTTGAGTTCTCCATGATGTGACGCTAAAACAGAGTTCACAGAAGACAAATCAGTTGTATCTTTAAAGTTAAAAATGACCTGCATCACCATCCGCCCCAGATCACTCAATCGACGACGACGGATTGTTGGCACATATGGAAGTTTTGGACTTCCGTTTTTGGGAAGCATTGTTGGCGCAGAGATCCATTTCATCCATTCAGATTCGGTTTCGACTGTTGGCGCCCATGCTGCCCATTGTTTCAAGGTAACAATCATTGACATTCGCTACAATTTCTTTGTTCTTACAAAATCAGATACAGATGCCTATTTGAATTTAATTTTGAATAGCTAACCTAAATCCAACAGTGTTATTTTTGTATCCTGGCTTTTTAAGATATCTAAAAGAAGTTGATAAATAGTCCACATTTGAATCATTCCAACTACCACCCCGAAAAATTCTATATTTCCCTTTTTCTGGTCCCTTAGGATTGTTTTTTGCGCCACTGGCATAATATGCCTTCCCGTAATAATCATGGATCCATTCCCACAAATTTCCGGTCATATCTGCAATACCAAAAAAATTTAAAGGGAAACTACCCACCGGTGCAGAATGTTTGAAGCCATCTTCAGATGAGCGGAGCAAAAATCCTATGGAAAAAATTCCCTCGGAATCAAAATTAACAGAACTACTGTTAATCGAGCCATTTTTCGTAGAATATTGAAACTGTCTTTTCCCACCTTTGGCTGCATACTCCCACTCAGCTTCATAAGGAAGTCTAAAATTTGTTTTTCCTTTGCTGTTCAAATTGGTTATGAATTCCTGGATATCGTAATATGAAACCATTTCAACCGGATGCCGAGAGCTATTTTTTGATTTTGAGGGATTGCGTCCCATCACTTTTTGCCATTCACCCTGAGTTACTTCATACTTTCCCAGATAAAAATCCCCAACACAAACTTCGTGAATTGGGCCCGATCTTTTATGATTGCTCCCCATTTGGAAGCAACCACCCGGAATTTGAATAAAGATCATCTCGGTAAACGGCTCAACCCATTCATTGTCACTACTTGGCAAAGCAGCAGGTTGAGGAGGATCTTGAGTCGTCAAAGGATTCAAAATGGCGCTGATTTGTGTCCAAGCATTTGTTTCCACATGAACAACCTGACTGAAAACCATGTGTCCGGAAGCCTCGACCCTTAAATTCATTTTTCCACTTTGAACTCCGGTTTTATTGAGTGGTTTTCCCTTATTCGCAACACCAATGAATTGATTGTTGAGAAAGACATTTGCCTGATCTACATTGACATTTACTTGTAAGTTTCCTTGGAAAGTAAGTGCTTTAGGAGGAGGAGGAGGCAAAGTTGTCGGAGACACAATTGTGGGACTTGATTTTTGACCGCAATCAAAGGGGATCATTGTGGAGTAAGCTGTGCAGATATCAGATTTTCTGGCGGGATTTGCCCTGTAAATTGCTCGTAAAATAGCTTCTTGGACTCCGGCGAATCCCGGATTGTTTGAATCACCGAAGGCATTCATGTCCTTCCCTGAAATCGTAACCGTTATCGACGATGTCGTTTCAGAAACTAAAAGTATGTACTGACAGCTTTCAGCGCGAATTCCTGCTGGTGGAATAGGAGAGATTTTCCCAATATATTTCGACATCACAGAAATCGCAAAATTATTGATCGTTGTATGGTTGTAATTTCCAGGATCCTCAATTACCAAATAACATGGCCCCGCAAACAAGGAAACCGGTGTCAATAACAATAAAGAAGTAAACAATAATTTAATCATTGTCTGTTTCGATTTAACCTGATTTCTTAAAAATTAACGAGGTATTGACTCCACCAAAAGCGAAATTATTGCACATCATGTATTCAACATCAAGCTGTCTGCCTTCGTCTTTTATATAATCAATCGAGGAACAAAGTGGGTCCACCTCATTCAGATTGAGCGTGGGAGCAAACCAGTTTTCACGAGCCATATGCAACGTCATCCATGTTTCCAACGCACCACAACCGCCCATCGTGTGTCCGATATGTCCTTTTAGCGAACTAATCGGAATGTGTTCTCCAAAGACAAGCCATGTGGCTTCAGACTCAGCTATGTCACCCACTTCGGTGGCTGTGCCGTGAGCATTGACATAACCGATGGCTTCCGGAGTTAAATTTGCGTCTTCCAGTGCGAGCAGCATCGCTTGTTTCATACCGGATACCGCCGGTGCAGTCAGATGCTCACCATCTGAGTTTGCACCATAACCAACAAGTTCAGCGTAAATTGCTGCGCCTCTTTCTTGAGCCGATTCTAAATTTTCCAAAATCAACGTAGCGGCCCCTTCTCCAATAACTACACCATCCCGATTTTTGTCAAAAGGAGCAGGCGTTTGTTTGGGATTTTTGTTTTTGGTCGAAGTGGCATAGAGCACATCAAACATCACCGCTTCTGAAACAGAAAGTTCTTCTGCACCTCCAGCAATCATAAAATCCTGTTGTCCATATTTAATGCTTTCATAAGCATAGCCGATGCCTTGGCTTCCGGAAGTACATGCACTACAAGTCGGAATAATCCGGCCTTTGACTTTAAAAAAATTACCCAAATTAGCTACACACGTATGGCTCATCATCTTAATATATGTGGTCGAAGAAATTCCTTTCAAGCGTTTATGAACGTGCAAGTTCTCAAAAAAAACTTGATGCGCAGTAGGACTGCCAGTTCCGGAACCATAAGCCACGCCCATCCGTCCGTCTGTCACATGAGACGTTCCCAACAGACCAGCATCTTCCAAAGCCAACTCGGTCGCTCGCGTGGCCAACAATGAAACACGTCCCATCGCACGGATCGATTTTCTTGAGTAGTGTTTTGGTACCTCAAAATCTTCAATCGGTGCGGCCAAGTGAGTGCGCAATCCGTCAATTTCTTTCCAGTCGGGCATGATTTGTACTGCCGAACGGTGCGCTTTCAAGCTTTCAAAGACCATAGGCCAATCCAGTCCAATTGGCGACAACCCAGCCATTCCCGTCACAACCACTTGCCGAGTCATAACATGCCTCCATTGACCGAAATCACTTGACCGGTAATATACGCAGCTTTTTCAGAAAACAAAAAACACACCAAACCGGCAACCTCTTCTGGCTTACCCAAGCGTCGCATTGGAATCCGTTTTTTTGCTTCATCCAAAGGAATTTCTGCGAGCATATCGGTTTCAATCAGTCCCGGAGCAACACAATTTGCAGTGATTTTACGTTTCGCTAATTCCTGCGCCAAGGCACGGGTAGCACCAATAATTCCGGCTTTTGCAGCACCATAATTTACCTGTCCTGGATTCCCGGCCAAAGCACTGATTGACGAAAGCGTGACAATTCGCCCGCCTTTTTTTGCTAAAATCATTGGCATCACCAGAGGATGGAGCACATTGTAAAAGCCATCCAAATTCGTGTGGATGACCACATCCCAATCTTCTCCGGAAAGCGCAGGAAAGGCAGCATCTGCTGTAATTCCTGCATTGCAAACTGCCCCATAAAAAGTTCCGAATTCCTGAGCATTTTCCTCAATCGACTTCCTAGCAACGGCTCGATTTGAAACATCAAAAGGCAAAAGACTCGCACAACCCCCTTTGCTTTGAATTTGCTCCAGCACTTCTTTTGCTTTGGTATGATTCGATTTATAGTTCAACACCACTTCAAAACCTGCAGAGGATAATTCCAACACCACAGCCCGGCCAATTCCCCGACTGCTTCCTGTTACCAAAACTCTCTTTTTCATAGAGCATCCATGTCGTCTATGGTTTTTGGTTCGTAAAATTTCAAACATCCTCTGACAAGCAATTCGCCATCGTCCGCATTACGAATATCACAATCAAAAACTCCGAATCCGTCTCGTTTCAGCACTAAATTGGCAGAAATCAACAACTCTTGTTTCTGAAAAAATTCTTGAACAAACAGTTCCACTTTTCTGGAACCCAGGAGAACTCCTATTTTTCCTCGTTCTGTTTTGTCAGTCTTGTTCAAACTGGAGTGCGCGGCCACACCTTGCGACATATATTCAATTCCAACATATGCAGGAACATTTCCATACTCATTGGTAAAGGGATCTTGTACGGAAATCGTCATCAGACAATCGATTCGGTTAGCATCTCGATAAATCACCCGCTCCAGCAAAGCCATAGTACGAGTATGAGGAACCAATCCGGAAATCGGTGGATAATTTGATTTAGTGGAAAACATGAGGTTTAATCAAAATCGTAGCTCAAAATCAAAGAAAAATTGTTTCCTCCAAACCCAAAAGACGAACTCATTAGATTGACTTTTCCTTGTGCTGGAATGCTTTGCCCCGGACGTACCATCGTCAGTTCCGGCAAAGCGGTATCTGCTTGCTCATCCCATGAATGCGGCGGCAATATAATTGTCTTGTCTGAATTTATTCCCGAAGTCAGCGTCAGCCAACAGACTCCGGCTTCTATGCTTCCGGCGGCACCCAAACAATGACCAAAAAATGGTTTTGTGGAAGAGCAAAAAGGAGAAGACGGAAAAACATTTTGAACCGCACGAGATTCCATTTCGTCATTCAAACGCGTTGCAGTTCCATGCAAGTTGATATATTGAATTTCGTCCGGAGTCATTTTAGCATCATTAAGTGCGTTTTGCATCGCAGACTGTGCCCCTCGTCCTTGAGGATCGGGGGACGACATGTGGTGTGCATCGCTGGATTCACCCACCCCCCGCAACTGAATTCCACCGGGCATACGTTTCATTAAAAACACACACGCACCTTCTCCCAAATTGATCCCTTGGCGATTTTGACTCAGCGGATTGCTTATTTCAGGGGAAAGTACTTCGAGTGAAGAAAAACCGTTCAAAACAAACTCGCACAACGAATCTGAACCTCCAATCACAACCGCATCACAAAGTCCCATTTCCAAAAGCGCACGCCCCGAAGCAAACACTTTTGCACTGGAAGAACAGGCTGTCGAAATCGTGTAAGCCGGACCAGTAATTCCGGAGTACTCTGCGATGAAATCGGCAAGGCCGTTCATTTCATGTTGAGCATAGTCAAACTGTTCAGGAAACTGGCCTGTGTCATTGCGGAAACGCAGCGCTTGCTCGGTGGACAACATTCCGGAAGTGCTGGTTCCCATCACAACACCCATCCTGAACGATTCAGTGCTTTCCCGAACAGATTCAACACGTTCTTCGATTTGCTGAAATGCGGTCAGTGCCAAAGCATTATTCCGGCAGCGGTATCGACTTAGTTTTTCCGGTATTTCCGCTAGAGTCGTTTTAACATTCCGAACACCAAATTTTCGTTCATTGAGCAGGTTCGGCCCTTCCGTTAATTTTCCGGGAGGCCCGGAAAGGAGGTTCTTCAATATTTCTTTGTGTTTATTTCCCAAAGCCGAGACAATCCCCATTGCTGAAAGTTGGCAGAAAGAATTTTTCTGAGCAATTCCCCAAAGATTTTTCATGGAAGCCGATTTATCTGTAAAGTTTCAATGCTCAATTGATAATTACGTTCCAAATGTTCAATGACGATCAGCCCTTGCCAGAATGGACGAGTTTCATAAGTGATGCGCATGATTGGGTACTCTTTCAAATCCGATCTTAAAATTTCACGACTCATATTGGGAAGTGCAGTTTCTCTGATTTTGATACCGTTCTGTGTTGGTATGTTTGGCCACAACGCCAACTGTACATCTGCCAATATACGTTTTGGTTCAAATGGGAATGGCCACTCATCTTTGATATTCTTCAACAAATGTTCATCTGAAAAATTTTGTCCTGTCCACAACATGGTAAACAGACGATTACCCATTGGTGATAGACCCACAAATGTCATTTTTTTTGGGGTGATTTCTAATTGGGCCAACAATTGTTGAGTTTCCCCTTTGTATTGCACCTCAAGACTTTGCAACACCGAGAGCGATTGCCCAAAACTTTCAGGCGGCAACAAAGAAAATTTCAGATTACGAGCAATATTTACCTGTTTGACAGGAGGAACCACATCTTGGGTGCAAGCAGCCATTACCCAAAGGATTACGAACGCAAGATCTCCAAAAACAAGTCTTTTGATCATCACAAATCTGTTTTTTCTTTACTGTTGCCTCTCAGGCCAACATCTTCCACATCGGCCCTTTTGCGCCTTTGTTACGTAAGCGTTCAAACAGCATCGGATGTTTCATTTTTTTGCCAAAACCAGGCAGAACCCAGTTGCTGTAGTTTTGGCGTTCTTCCAACAGACGATCAAAAATAAATTCCCGAATGGATTCTTCCACATAAAAAACTGGTTTCAGTCCTATTTCTTTTCGAGTAATCCAGCCTTTTTTAATCAAACGGTTAGATAACGGAGTATTCGGGTAAAGCCGAACACCAATCATCGCAATCACTACTGTTGGATCGCACTCATGAACGTTTGCGATCGTTTCCTCTAAGCTGTCTTTGGTCTCTCCCGGAGAACCAAAAATCAATGAATGACTGAAGTTGATCTCATACTTCCTGCACCAGTGAGAAGCTTCTTTGATTTTGGTAACAGTAAACCATTTTGACATTGTGGCCAAGCTCACATTACTCATTGCATCCGAGCCAAAATCCAGTGCATCACAACCCGCTTCTTTGTAGATCGAAAACATTTTCTCATCTTCCACTCCCGGAGATGTATAGGCAGTCCATTTCACTTTCAAGCCCCGTTTGATGATTGTGTCACAGATCGCAATGGAATGTTCTCTGGGATAGTTGAAGACATTGTCCACGAAAAAAAAATAGTCGATCCCGTATTCATTGAAACAATACTCCATCTCGTCCACCACTTTTTCAGGATCACGCTGACGCACAGAGGCACCTTCCAGCAAAGGGTATGAACAATACGAACATTTGAAGCGGCAACCGCGTTTGGTCTGAATATTAAGGCTGCCGCCATCATGAAAATACTTTTGCGTATCCAGCAAATCCCATGCTGGAGTCAGCTCATCCAAATTCACTTGTCCGCCTTGTGCGTGAAAAATAATCTTCTCAGTGGGAAAATCTCCAGATTCCAATTTTTCCAGCAATTCCAACAGGGCAATTTCTCCTTCTCCAGCAATACCATAATCCACGTCAAGAGACTCCATAAATTCTTCTGGAAACAATGAAAAGGCAGGGCCGCCGACGACAATCGGAGTTTCCGGAGCAACCTCCCGACAAATCCGGACAATTTTTTGAAAATGCTCGAAATAAGAAACAGTCTTCGGATAAGCAGTATTGTCCACATTGCGCAATGACAAGCCAATCACTTCCGGCTTTCTTCCCCGAATACTCGCTTTCAATTTTTCCTCAAATTGAGACTGGAATGTCAGGTCAAAAATATCACAATCGTGTTGCGCACGACGCATTGCCCCGGCCAGATAACTCAGACCTATCGGGGGAACAGGGTCCGGCATTCGAGTTTGGTTGGTGTTAACGAACAGTAAATTCATTGTAGAATCCTTTAAGGTGCGCTATCGATGAGGAAGAAGTGGAAACGTTTTCGTCCTTCAATTCCGAATAATCTTTGATGGCTTCACTATAGATTTCATCAGCCAATTCTCCAGCGGATTTCAGATTTTCTCGTAACTGCTTCAAAAGTTTTTCATCTTCTTTTAAAACTAGCAAATCTCGGTTCAATTGTTTGATAAGTGGTAATTCCGCATAATCCAGAAAGATTCCAGCGGGATGTTGTTGATCATCATCTAATACAGTCCAGGCGCGATACAAATCTTGCATGCGAACATTGAGGTTAAAAAAATCGAAGAGTATAGGGCGAGCAAAATTCATGAATTCGATATCTGTCAACTTTTGATTGAAAAAGAGGGGACCAATACCGCCCCAATACATCATCAAATCCCAAACAAACTTTGAACTCATCACCTTTGAATTCGCCATTGTCGAATACTGATCCTCATAAATTGGAGTAAATCCGGAAAAAATTGAACGGAACGTTCGCTCATGTTCATGAACTTCCTGCGAAATATTTTGACCCTTCAAAAATTTAGAAATGATATCGGTGATAAAACCATTGTTCATACCGACAAAATCACTCCCAGGGGAATAAAGTGGATCGAGAAACATTCCTGCATCTCCCGTCAAACACCAACCATCTTCAGAATATAACTGTTTGCAACGATAAGAAAAATGCTTGAGACAAAGAAAATCCTGAAACAAATCTATCTTTTCCTCGATCCTGTCCGAACACTGTGGTTCGTAGTTTTTCAACCATTCCCGCGCCTTGTCAAATGTGTTGATGGTGTTGAAAGGATGGATCCGCTCATCAGCAACGATACCGATGCTCGTAGAACCGGAAGACAAAGCAATCAGCCATGTCCAATAGCCTTTTCCATACAAATGATTCGTGCTCGCATAGCGGGTGAGTTCATTTCGTTTTTGCCACTCAACATCAGTTGACCAATCGTCCACATTGATTTTGGCTGCAATCCGAAACCAAGCGGCATTGATGTTGTGCTTGATGCTTTTGGCCAAGCCCAATTTTCTTTTCAGCAAGCTGGCACGTCCACTGGCATCCACGAGCCATTTTGCCTTTAAACTATGAGTTTCACCTCTCTTTTTAAATAAAACACGGGAATCATTTTTTGCCAGCTCCAAATCACGAACACTGGCCTCGCTGATGAGGTTGATACCCAAATTTTCGCAGTGTTTCGCCAAAGCGTTTTCAAAGCGCCCCCGATCCAATTGGTAGCTCCAAACTGTCAAAAAATGACTTGGTCCCAGTTCTGTACGAAGTGTAATGTCCCGATTATCGTCGCGGGTAAAAAAGAAACGCAATCCGAGTTTTCTGATTTCCTGATCCAGTATATTTTTCAGGCCCAATATTTTTTCAAAGTAATGACTGCCGACTTCTACCGTGGATTCTCCTACCTTCAGAGCTGCCTCCGGTCTTGGGAAACGGGCTTTTTCTATAACCATAATGCTTGCATCTGGCGCCTTATTTTTAAGTTGAATCGCAAGAGAAAGACCAGCCAAACCACCTCCCATTATGACGACATCAGATTTATCTTCAATTAATTCCTTCATTACTCCCATAACTTATCAAATACTTAGAAATTGTCACTTCTAGATATGTTTTTGAAATAATACAAACTTAACTTTTATCTGGAGTAGTCCCATGGTACTTTGCAAGAATTGTAATAGCCATAAAAAAGTCAAAAATGGAACTGTCCAAAACAAACAGTGATATAAATGCAACGCTTCCATCATCTGTAAGGCATTGATGCTGAGTAGGGGGAAATTGTGTATAAATTATTAATTACTGTCTCTTGAGTTCTTAACTGGCATTGAGGGAAGACTGCCTTATAAGTTCTCGGGGTTATATGTATTCATCTAGCCAACTCGGGGCTTGATATGCTTCTCCGACTTTTCAACTAAACATTAGATCGAAAAATTGCAACAAAAATAATCAGTGCCATTAAATGCGAAAATCCTGACCAGACTAGTGTTTATCAAATGATCGCGGAGAATATATATCTTAATTTTTAATCCGAACACGCAAATTCAGCAACATTATTTTTCAGTTTTGAACCTCTACGTTGCATAAATTGAATTACTGTCGTCAAACAGCTAATTTTGAGAATGTAGATATCCCCATAGAAAGTCCTTTCCGTTACCCTTACAAACAAACTTCAGTCTCAATCAATTAAAGACTTACCCAGCCAGCTCAGGGCCTGATATGCTTTTCCTGCTTCTGAAAGCACTTATTAGCATCTCTGCCTCATTCTCTCCTACAAGGCTTACAAGTTGAGCATTGAGTTCTTCAACAGATTTTTCTTTGACTATTTCGTGTCTATCAACAGGCCTGAATCCTGCTCTATCCAAAAGATCACGAGTTGCACCTAAACGTACACTCTCACTTTCTGCATTCTCTGCAAGATCAGATAGTATATTCAATGCTCTAGGTGCTATTTCAGCAAAGTTACGATGTAACTCATCTGTTATTTCATCTGCACACTCTCTGCGGAGCTTACAAGCCTAATTTCTCAAAGTATGCGTGTCTTTGTATCCAGCCTTCTTAGCTGCTTCCAAGTGATCGCCTGATCTTACGTACTCTTCAACGAATACTTGTCTTTGATTAGTTAAGTTAGTATTTGCCATAATTCCCATTGCATTTAGTTATTCAAAGTTTATAAAACCGAAAATCTCCCCCGTGTAGAGAGATGGGATGTTATATACAGTTCTTGATGCCCGTTTTGTGACCCCACCCCCCTTCATCGATTCTTTAAGGCAGAGCCTCAGTCTGGTCAGGTTTTAGATGAACAATATACATATCTTTGACAGCCATAAGGGAATTCTTCAAAAGATGCTTAAAACGCCGTCTAAGGCAATATTGGTTTCCTAGCATTAAATGGTTACTCTTGTTCGTAGTTCTTCGCAATGTAGAACGATTTAATTATGCTTACTCACAGGTTGAGCTATATATAGATCGTGGAAAAGAGAAGGAGGAGAAGTGAACGGAAGAAGAAGCAATTAATCAATGGTACTAAGATGTTACGGGGCTTCTTTTCTATTTGTAATTCCATAATCTCGGATGACTTTGGCAACTATGATGCGATAATCCTTGAAAATTTCTCCACGACCCTT
>ENA-ORDI01000659-ORDI01000659.1-marine-metagenome-genome-assembly--contig:-NODE-659-length-22188-cov-8.006558_pt1 | contig 22188 bp, 20 predicted proteins | sample MGYA00248628_ERZ508525 | MGnify/ENA primary metagenome ERZ508525 (study PRJEB26195, sample SAMN05422138) | marine metagenome | isolation source: East of Porto Seguro, South Atlantic Ocean | place... | reverse complement strand
TCAACACAACGCCTCTGGCAGCGGAAGACTCTCTTAATCTAGCCCCGTTATTGTTCAAATAACCGGGACCACCTCATAGTTGTTGTTCTGGAGTCTCGACCAGTCTTATACTAGTGTGGGTATTGGGCCTGACTTGGTCCGAAGCTAAGACCCCGATTGAGAGGATAGATGTACGATTTCCACACCCATACCTTTCTTAGCGACGGTGTGCTGTCCCCCATTGAACTGATACGACGCGCGCTGGTGCGGGGCTACAAAGCAATTGGGGTAACCGACCACGTTGGGATCGGTAACATAGAGTACGTGGTGAAAACCTTGGTGGTGGATTGCGCCAACGCGACTGACCGGTGGGACATTTTGGCGATGCCCGGTGTGGAGATTACTCACGTGCCCAAAGATGACATAGACATGGTTGCCAGGACTGCCAAGGAACTGGGCGCGAAACTGGTGACGGTTCATGGCGAAACCATTGTGGAGCCGGTTGAGCCCGGTACGAATGAAGCAGCAGTGCGTTCGGCGTTCGTGGATGTTTTAGCCCATCCCGGGCTGATCAGCTATGAGGTCGCCAGGCTGGCAGCCGAGAACGGGGTTTATCTAGAGGTGTCGGCACGGAAGGGGCATAGCTTGACTAATGGGCACGTTGTCAATCTGGCCAGGCAGGTTGGCGCGGCCACGGTATTGGACTCCGATGCTCATGAACCTGATGATCTGTTGACTCTCGATCTGATAGACAAAATAGCTGAAGGCGCGGGCCTCAACAAAGAAGAAGCCCACGCCCTATTAGAAACTAATCCGCAAAACCTATTGGTCAAATTGGGATTTGGCCCTGTCCCTGCGTCCGACTCTAGTGCATGAACACCTTGGGGCAGCGGTAGGAGTCGGTTATCTAGTTAAGACTTGCCGATCCTGAAGACCTTCGTGCTGCATACGGGACAAACACCCTGAGTAGCAGGGCGTCCGTTCTTAAGGGTAACTTGCTGCGGGTTCTGAATCTCTTGCTTGCCTCGGCACTTGAAGCAGTAGGCTTCCATAATCTGCACCCCCGAATGGATTAGGCATGCCTGGTTACGTGATCTGTAGCCTGGTTCCCGGCTGAAAATTATTTCAGAGAGCAGGGTCTAAGAGGACTGCGGATGCCCCGTTAAAGCCTTGTTGGCTTGAGTAACCAATCTTAGCCGGCCCAGTCGTTCATCAGCCGACGCGCAGGCGAACGTGACGATTTTCAATATACAGGGAACACGAAGATTGTCAAGGCGTGAAGAAGCCCAGTAGCAGGTTGGGGATTGTTAAAATCGTAGCGCCGTTTGGGACGACTTCGTAAAGGCATTTATCGCGGCGTTTTAGGTGGGCTGAGGGGCGTAGGGTGAGGGTGAATCGACCTCGAAAACCTTGACCGGCCGCCAGGAGTTTTCGCTGCGCTCGAAGCGGACAAGGGCGAGGAATCGTCCGTCGTTGGCGTAAGCCCGGAACTCCTCCAGATAACCCGCGTTCTGCGGAGCGTGTCCTAGGTTCACGGTTTGACCATGACGTAAGTACTGCTCGGCCTGTGGGCCAACCGTAACGCTTTCGAGATTCCGCAATACCCAGTCGACCGGTAACAGGTGCTGTTGCCAATCTTCCTGATTATCGGCGGTTGTCCCCAATTGGTCCGGAGTGATGGCGGTTTCGGCTTTGAATTCCCCGCACGAGAGACGCTCCAACGCGGAAACGTGAGCGCCGCAGCCCAAGGCTTCGCCCAAATCATGGGCCAGGGAGCGCATGTATGCGCCTTTTCCGCACTCCACTTCCAACGTCAAACTGGGAAGATCGTATTGCACGATGCGGATGTCGTGTATCTCCACGGGGCGGGTGGCAACTTCGATCTCGATGCCGGCACGGGCTAGCTTGTACAAGCGTTGACCCCCCACTTTGATCGCGCTATACATGGGCGGGGCTTGTTGTATAACTCCTAGGAACGGCTCGAGGGCATCTTCGATCAACTTCCGGGTCAATCCTCCGGGGTCTCCGGTTTTGACTACCTCACCTTCGCCGTCGTAAGTGGAGGTAGTAACACCGAATTTTATCTCCATCAGATAGATCTTCCTGCCGCTAACCACATGATCCATGAGCCGGGTGGCTTGCCCGAAACAGACCGGGAGTACGCCTCTAGCCAGTGGGTCCATCGTGCCCCCGTGGCCCACCTTCTTCCTTTGGCCGGTGATTCTTTTCACCTGCCGTAAAGCATCCATGGAGGTGATTCCCGAGGGTTTATAGAGGTTAACAAACCCGTTGACCGCCGGAACGGAATTGTTTCTTGGTCGCGCCATCAATCAGCTGCCTTTGGTCGACGCCGCGCCGCTTTGAGAATCTTCGACGGCGATGATCTCAGCTGCTACGTTGCCGATCTGGCTCTCTTGGATCTGGTTCATTATCGTCATGAGGCGGTCGGCGTGCTCCAAAGAGTCGTCTAGGACGAAGCGAAGAAACGGAACGTAGCGCAGGGTCAATCGCCCGCGAAGTTCTCTTCTCAAGAACTTCGCGGCAGACTCGATGCCGGCCAAGGCGCTTTTCTTAGTTTCCTGATCTCCCATAACGCTGAGAAGAACCAAGGCGTTTCGGAGATCGGGAGTGGTCCTGACTTCAGTGATGGTAATGACGCCGGAAAGACGAGGGTCTTTTATCTGGCGCGCCAATACTTGGCTGATTTCAAGGCGTAGCAATTCGTTGACTCGATCGATTCGCCGGGACATAGTGGCCTCCCGCGCCGGGGGATTGTTAAACAGGTGTGCGGTCAGACCGTCGTAGGGAGCGGATTAACGCCGTCCTCTTTCCTCGCGATGGGCTTCCAACACGTCTCCCTGCTCGAAGTCGTTGTAGCCCTGGAGCACTATGCCGCATTCGGTGCCAAGAGTTGCCTCGTTTACCTCGTCGCGGAAGTGGCGCAGGCTGTTGACCGTGGTTTCCTCCAGAACTTTACCGTCTCTGGTGATTCTCACGGTGACGCCCTTGGTGATGCGGCCTTCAACTACGCGGCAACCCGCGATCTTGACGCCACCTCTGGTTGGGAAGATTTCCCTGATTTCGGCGCGGCCTAGAATCACATCAACAACGGCGGGCTCCAGCAAGCCCTGCAATGCTAACTCCACATCGTCTATCAGCTGGTAAATGATGTCGTAACTGCGAATCTCAACGCCCATACGATTGGCCAACCGGTCAGCACTCGGCTCGATGCCCACAGTAAAAGCAATGATAATGGCTTTGGAAGCGCTGGCTAGCAACACATCAGATTCAGTCACACCGCCGGAATTAGCGTGCAAGATGCGAACTTTTATATTGTTTTCGGTGAGGTTCTCCAATGATTGTCTGACAGCCTCTACACTGCCTTTAACGTCTGCTTTCAGTACAAGGTTAAGCTCTTTGAGTTCTCCGGCCGGAGTCTGATTGACCACTTCGTCCAGGGTCAAGGCTCGAGCCTGTGCTTGTTGGGACGAAGCTGAGTTCGCCCGTTCGGAGGCCATGTTCCGGGCCGTGCGCTCGTTGGGCACCACGGTAAACAGGTCTCCAGCCTCGGGGATGGTGCCGAACCCGAGAATTTCAGCAGGAGTGCCGGGCAACGCCTGTTTTATAGCATCTCCTTGGTAGTTGCTCATTGCCCGAACCCGGCCCCAGACTCCTCCCGCGGTGACGTACGCACCCACAGCAAGGGTGCCGTCTTGTACGAGCAGGGTGGCCGTTGGTCCCCGCTTGCGGTCTAGTTTGGCTTCGATTATGACTCCGGTTGCTGGGTTATCCGGGTTGGCCTTAAGCTCGGCAATCTCGGCGACAAGCGCAATGTTTTCTAGCAGATCGTTTACGCCCTCCCCGGTGCGGGCGGAGAGCTCCACCGATATTATCTCTCCTCCCCAATCCTCCACCAGCAGGTTTCGCTCGCTGAGTTGGCGCTTAACCCTCTCGGAATCGGCGGCTGGCATGTCCATCTTGTTTATCGCCACGAGAATCGGGACTCCGGCCGCCTTCGCGTGGCTAATGGCTTCATCAGTTTGGGGCATAATGCCGTCGTCTGCGGCTACCACGAGAATCGCGATGTCTGTGGCTTTGGAACCGCGGGCTCGGATGGCGGAAAAGGCTTCGTGGCCGGGTGTATCAAGGAAGGTTAATAGCTGCCCATTGGCTTCGACTTGGTAGGCTCCGATGTGCTGAGTAATGCCGCCAATTTCTCGCTCGGCCACGCTAGAGTCCCGAATAAAATCCAGGAGGGTGGTCTTGCCATGGTCTACATGCCCCAATATCGTAACAACTGGAGTGCGAGCGACCAAGCCGGCCTGGTCAACCTCTTCTTCGGCTTTCGAATCTTTACCGGCATCCGCCTCGTCTGGTTCCGCCATCACGGTACTTATTTCGAAAGCGGACGTAACCAAGGTGGCCATTTGGTAGTCGATGACTTGGTTCATAGCCGCCATGATTCCGTTGCGCATCAATTGCTTAATGACGTCTATGGGATTTTGGTCGGTGAGTTCCGACAGTCGTTGGACAGTCAGCGTTGGGGGCAATACCAGAACTCTGGATTGCCTCCGCCGGGGTTGGCTAGATCGTCGTTCAGTAGTCATCTACTGCTCCACCGAGATTGGGTTTACCGCCGTGTCCCGGTAAAAAGCCATTATTTGATCCTGGCTCTCCTGTGACATGGTGGTATTCAAGCTTCTCTCAAGGCTAGTCTTGGGAACGCCCCGCTGCCAGCAAGTTGTCGATCGGCAGACATAAGCTCCACGGCCTGGCTTCTTCCCGGCCTGGTCTACCAAAATGGTCCCTTCCGGCGTCCGCACCACGCGGATCAGCTCTCGTTTCGGGAATCGTTGGCCACAAGCAACGCACTTACGCTCCGGTATATGGCGCCTATTGGCCAACAGCAATATTATCCTTGTAGGTAGGGCGCCAATTATTGGCGACCGCCACCTCGGTTAGCCGGTCCCTTCCTAGCCGCGCCACCGCGTCGGGCGCGGTTGTTTCGGCGTCCACCGCCACGGGCATCTTCGATCAAGTCCTCAGCGAACCTGATCTTGCCGGCATCGGGGGTCACCACCGCCATCGCCGGCGAATCGGGAACTAAGACTAACTCTTTTTCGTCTTGCTCTTCATCGTCCTCTATAGTCCCGACGTCTCCCAATGTGAACGAATCTAGGTCATCAACACTGAAGCTCGGGGAAGAAGCTTCCCCGGTCGCTGCCGCCTCCAACGCCTCTCTGCCTTCTTCTTCCCGGATCAGGGCTTCAAGGATTTCGTCTTCGTCGGCTTTTTCGCCAACCGGCCCGGCGACTTCGACCGTCTCAGCGTCGACCACCGCGACCGGGGATTCCTCTTGGGTATCGGTGGCGGCCGGCGCATCTGCCTCTTGGACTTTGGCTTCATGTGCGTCAAGCACGGCCACGGCGGTTGCTGCGGTCTCTTCTTCGACTTTCTCCGTCGCTTCCGCGGCGGTCTTAAGTCTGCGAGCCTCCCGAATCTCTTCCCATTCGGTCATACCCTTGATATCCAACCGCCAACCGGTGAGTCTGGCGGCCAAACGGGTATTCTGGCCTTCTTTTCCGATAGCCAGAGAAAGCTGGCGGTCGGGCACAACCACCATCGCAGTCGAATCGCTGGGGAACAATTCCACCGCGACGACTTCAGAAGGGCTGAGCGCTTTACTTATGAATACTTTGGGATCCTCGTCCCAAGATACGATATCGATCTTTTCCCCTTGGAGCTCGTTAACGATGCTCTGGATACGGTTTCCCCGCACCCCGATGCATGAGCCCACAGGGTCGATTCCCGGTTGGGTAGCGCTGACCGCCACCTTGCTGCGGAACCCCGCCTCCCGGGCTATGGCTTTAATCTCAACAACGCCGTTGTAAACTTCCGGAACCTCAATCTCAAACAGGCGTTTGAGCATATTCTTATGGCTGCGGGATACCAGAATCTCCGGCCCCTTAGCAGCGCTACGAACGCTCAATACGTAGACTTTAGTTCGTTGCCCTTTGCGATACCGTTCCGTGGGTACCTGTTCTTCGTAAGGAAGGACGGCCTGAGCCCGGCCCAGGTCTAGAGTTATGGCCCGGCCTGGCTCACTTTGCTCAATGACACCGGAGACGATGTCCTCTTCATGTTGCAAGAACTCTTGGAATAACAGTTCCCGCTCGGCTTCCCTCAGCCTCTGGAGAACCACTTGTTTGGCTGTTTGTGCAGCGATTCGGCTGGCGTTATGGGGCAGAGGTTCTTCCGCCGCCACCTCGTCACCCAAGCTGGCGCCCGTCTTTATGCGCTGGGCGTCTATTACGGTTATCTCTTTTTCGGGGTCTTCTACCGAATCGACCACCATTTTTAGGGCGTAGACGTTTACGTCTCCGGTATTGGGATTAAGTTTGACGGAGATATTCTGCCCAGACGCCGGATTGTCCTTTTTGAAGGCCGACGCCAATGCTACCTCAATAGCCGAAAGGACCTGCTCCCTAGGCAGGTGACGTTCCGCGGCCAACTGGGTCAACGCAATTAAAAAGTCGCTTTTCACGGCCAAGCCCCCTGGGTGAAAATACCCGGACTCTGAGCCTTTCCATCAGCAAGAAAGCGGGAGCCCCCCGCTTTCCTAGAGGACGAACCATTTCATAAAAATTATAGCATCGGAAATGGGTGGTTACAAGGCAATCAGGTAGCTTGGGCTTAGCCGTGGGCAAAGCTTTGACACAAGGCGAGCTATTATGCCCGCCGAAGAAGCGATCTCGGATATAACCGTGAGACATAAATGGGGATACTAACGGTGCCTGAGGACGTTGATTAGAGGTAAATTAACAGTGTGTAGGAACGGTTTTCGCCGGAGAAGACCTGGCTACCACCAAATCTTGCCTTGGGCCTCTTTTGCCATCTGTTCGTAATCCTTGGTCCACAGTCCTGTACTCAAGTATTTCCACCCGCCATCGGCCAGCAGGCAAAGGATGTTGCCTTCGTCCATTCGTTCGGCCTGGCGCAACGCCGCGAAAACTACCGAACCAGAGGATATACCGGCGAATATACCTTCCTTCTCCAGAAGGCTCTTGGTGGTGCTGAAAGCGTCGAAGCTGCTGACCAGGATCCTTGAGTCTAAGAGGTTCAGATCTAAGATTGGAGGAATGAATCCGTCTTCCAATCTGCGTAAGCCCGATATAAGGTCGTCTGGCTCCGGAGCGACGGCCACGATCTTAACTTGGGGATTGTGTTCCTTAAGCCGGCGGGCAACTCCCATCAGGGTGCCACCGGTGCCCAGTCCGGCGACAAAGGTGTCAATGTCCGGAACCGACTCGATGATCTCTTTACCTGTGGTCTCGTAGTGGGCCGCGGGATTACCGTTGTTGCCATATTGGTAAAGCATCAGGTAATCGTGGGGATTCTTCTCCGCCATATCTTGGGCAACGTCAATGGACCCATTGGTGCCCTGGGCGCCGTCGGAATAGACGATCTCCGCCCCGTAGGCTTGCAGGAGTTGGGTGCGCTCCGGGCTGACGTTTTCCGGCATCACCACTTTGACCCGGTAACCCTTTACCCGGGCAATCATGGCGATGGAGATTCCGGTATTGCCGCTGGTGGGCTCCAGAATCGTGCGGGATGCGGAGATTTCCCCATCCTGCTCGGCCAGCTCGATCATCTTGAGAGCGATGCGGTCTTTCACACTGCCGGTTGGGTTTTGCCCCTCCAGCTTGGCGAATATCCGGACACCCTCCTTGGGACTCATATTTTGGAGTTCCACGGTGGGCGTGTTGCCGATCGTCGTTAATATCCCTTTGTAGGTCAGCCTTGTAACCATAACCTCTCGGTTTTCGACTGGGGTCGAACTCGTAGCAGGCCCTAATGTGATTAGGGCAGAAGCCTATGTTGAGTGGGCGAGTGGCTTGCCACCAAGTTATTAGATTGTTCGAATCGCCTATCGATTTCACGTAACAGCCCGGTCCCGAAATAAACGGGGAACTTGCGACCCTCCTCTGCCAATGGTCAGCGCACCCGGACCTTGCTTAGACGATTATTTATTAGTTTGAAGAAACTCCCGCTGCTTCCGGCGTGGTCAAGCCGCAGAAGATTTCATAGTCGATCAACTCTGTAACGGTGGGATTATCACCGCACAATGGACACGACGGGTTTCTCTTCAGCCGGACTTCTCTAAAGCTCATGCTAAGGGCGTCGATCAACAATAGCCGTGATACCAACGACTCGCCGATACCCAAGATGAGCTTGAGAGCCTCGGTCGCCTGGATGCTGCCGACCAGTCCTGTTAGTGCTCCCAGGACTCCAGCCTCGGCGCAATTAGGTACCAACCCAGGGGGCGGTGGCTCGGGGAAGAGGCAGCGGTAGCAGCCCTGACCCGGGAGGAACAGCGTTGCTTGGCCGTCGAAGATCAGTATGCTTCCGTCCACCAATGGCTTACCTTCCAGATAACAGGCGTCGTTTACCAGGTATCTGGTGGCGAAGTTGTCCGCTCCGTTAATCACCAGATCGTATTGGCTGATGATCTCTCGGGCGTTGTGGGATTCCAGTCTAACTTCGTGGAGAACGACGTTGGTGTCTGGATTGTAGGAAATGATATTGTCCCTGGCCGAATCCAACTTGGGGCGTCCGATGTCGCTGGTGTGATGAAGGATCTGCCTCTGCAGGTTGGAGATTTCAACCACGTCGAAATCAACGATCCCGATGGTGCCCACGCCCGCCAGAGCCAGATATATGGCCGATGGGGAGCCCAGACCGCCAGCGCCAACAATCAGCGCTTTTGCCCCCAGAAGGTTGCGTTGGCCCTTGCTCCCCACATCGCCCATGATGATATGCCGGCTGTACCGATTGACTTGATCCGGTGTCAGGACCATTGGTTGCTGGGTCATTTTGCCTTCTCCTAAGTAACCTTTCAGTTGATTCTTGGGGTTTCTTCGGGACCCCGGCCCGCGTACCCACTAAACGGGGGACTTTGAAATTCCAGCGGTTCGCTTATCCCATAAGAAAACCTGCGCTTGTCCCAGATGAACTTCCGATCTGGTGCGCGCAGGCTTGATGGGAGCCGCTATGTCGCCCGCCCCCTATGTTTGGGGACAGGTACAGTTGTGCGTTATTTGGTTGCCGCTGGGGGTCATCAGTAGATTGAGTCTATCCCTGGCGATCTGACCTTGTCAAGTAATACGGGACCAGGTCAAACAGTTCACGCCTTTGGCCGGGGTTGCGTAATAGCGGAAATCTCCAAACACCTATCCCACGATTTACCGCAATGAAGTTTATATTGAGGAGACGCCTACAATACCGCTTCGGGGGCCAGTAGACGTTGACGCCGGGCAAGATCGGCTAGGCTGATGTCGCTGAGAACGTTTTGTATGGCTTCCTCAACCGCCTTCCATACCTCTTGTTGGGCGCACGAATCGGAAAATACACAGTCCAAAGGGTTGGTGAGACAATCGAGGGGAGAGGAGCTACCGTCCAGGGTTTTCATCACCATGCCCAGGTCTATGTCAACCGGGTCGGAGGCCAGCCGGTGGCCGCCTTGTGGTCCACGGCGGCTGTGCACGAAGCCAAACTTGCTCAGGGTCGTCATCAATTGGTCTAAGTAGGCTTCGGGTATTCCCTGCCTGTAAGCGATCTCCGCAGTCTGCACCGGACCTTCCCCATAGTGCAGCGCCAGCTCCACCAAGGCCCGTACCCCATAGTCGACTTTCATGGGGACTCTCATCGTGCCCACCTCCGGATGATTCAGTTGAAATTATAGCATCACCGAATTTCAATTCCAACATTGTTGATACACCAGCTAAACAACTCAACCGGGGCAAGATTACCTGGCGCCGCTGAAGCTGCTGATCAGGCCGCCTGCCCGCCGACGATGTAAGTCCCGAGACATTTGGCGATCAGCTCGTTATCTTGTCCGGTAACGTCAACATCGCAGACTATGATGCGGCGTCCGGCGCTGACGATTCGGGCCGCGGCCCTCAACTCACCGTCTTTGGCCGGGGCAAGGAAATTCACTTTCAGCTCCACGGTCACCGCCGTCTGGCCGGCGCTTAGGCGGGTCTCGCACGCCAAGTGGAACGCGTAGTCGGCCAACGTGACGATGATGCCGCCTTGGACCACGCCGGCGCGCTGGCGATGTTTGTCCTCAATGGTCATTGAAGCCAGACCAAGTCCGTCAACCGTGGGATGATGCCGTATGCCTAGTAATTGGGCAAATGGACTCTCGTATTCGAAGTCGTCATGGCTTGTGTCGATCGATGTTTCTGGCGGCAAATGCGATTCTCCTTAAGTATCCGAGATGGGACATGCAGATGATTAAGACGAGATATTCCGTTGCCCTGAAAACTGTCCAAGTATACCTGGGGCGTATGTCATGCGCTACAGGAACGGGGATAACTTGAACGCCCTCCATCGTCTTTATCAAGAAAACGCCGGACATGCGTGGAAGATATTGGATCGGTCTTGGGAGCCCTGGAGATCCCTGATCGGGGACTTGTCAGGAATCGAGGGTTGAATGATCTTGTTGCCTAGTTGTCATGTTGTTCTATCGTCATTGCTCCGAAAATAGAATTGCCAACCTTGGTCCGCACACTTCGTCATTCCGGCACCGGCCGGCGGCGAGGAATCTCAGCCCCCCCGAAGACCCGTGTCCTCTTTAGTCAAGGCAATCAAGTCCCTAGAGCATGGCTTGCCGCTGAATACACCGTCTATAATAATAAAAGCGGTTTCGATTCGCGCCGGAGGTCCAGTGGTAAAGGGAGTATTGGTAGGATTTGGGATCATGTTGATCTTAGCTATGATCCCAGTAGTGCATTTCGTGGGGATTCCGTTCGGTCCCTTTATCGGCGGTTATTTTGGTATCACCGCTGCCGGCGGGTACTCCCCGACACCGGCAAAGCGGGCGTTGGTGTTTGGCGGTCTTTTAGGGTTGATCGTTTTGTTGACCACGGCGACGGCGGCCACCGTCCTGTCGTTATTGACCGATCTGAACGCGTTGTGGTTGTGGATACCGGTCGCCGGATTTACTTTCTACACATCCAGTATGAGCGCTTTGGGCGCCATGTACTCCCAACTCCGTGCGGCCCACTGAACGACGTTCCCTATCTGACTGCGAATCGGACGAATCCGATCAAGATCAATCCACAAAATAAACTCGATGGATCAAGCTGTTCGTGACTAACTGGAAGCTTCTACTACTAATAATCTTGGCGGTGCTGGTTTTTGTGGGGGTCGCCGGGTACGGCGACTTCCGGGAAACGTTCGGAAACCTGTCGCAATTCCCGATTTCTTACCTGTTGGGTGCTCTTGGTCTGGCGGCGCTAAATTACGTGTTGAGGTACCTCCGGTGGTCCTTCTACCTGAGAGTACTCGATATCCGGGTCCCATTAGTGCTGAATTGTTTAGTATTTCTATCGGGCCTGGCCATGTCGATCACGCCGGGGAAGGCCGGTGAATTTCTAAAAAGCTACCTGCTCCGTGACCGGGCGTCCGTGCCCGTTGCCCGGTCGGCGCCGGTCGTGGTGATGGAAAGACTGACCGACGTGATATCTGTTGTTCTACTGGCGGCGATCGGGTTGGCTTCGCTCCCATTGTTCCTCTTGCTGGTGTTGGCCGCCGCGCTTTTGCTGTGCGGTTGCGCTCTGGTGCTGTTCGCCTCGCGCCGCGGGAGCCGTATCTTCGATCTGCCGGTGTTACGAAGATGGCGGACCGACCTGCAGGCTTCCCATGACGGCTTGCGGCGATTGGCGGCGCTCAGGGTGATGGCGCCGGCCGTATTACTAGGCGCTGCGGCCTGGCTAAGCGAAGGGATGGCCCTGTGGCTGATCCTAAGGGGCTTAGATGCCGGCATCCCGATCACCCAGGCTGTGCCGATCTACGCTGCCGCCACTTTGGTCGGAGCGGTAAGCGCTCTGCCCGGAGGCCTGATAGGGACTGAGGGCAGCATGATCGCTCTGCTGCAACAGAGCGGAATAAGCCGTGCGGCGGCCTCATCTGGTACCCTGTTGGTGCGATTGGCGACCCTTTGGTTCGCGGTAGCTGTGGGTTTGTTGGCATTGCTGTGGTTGCATCGTTTCAAGAATATGGCGGCAACCTCGCCTGATTCGACCGCCTCGTCTGATTCCGAAGCCGGAGATCCAGCCCTACCGTCTGCCCGCTAAAAATCAATCAATATGGGCGTGGCCGATAGATCAAATAACTCGGAGGGAGGCTCTAGGGTGTCGATCCATCCCATGGCACTGGTGAAAGCCCTGCGGCCTCAGCAGTGGATCAAGAATGGTCTGGTGTTTTTGCCCTTCGTGTTCTCGGTCAACGTCGCCTGGTCTCCCAGCAACTTCGACCCGGTCTCGGACATGCTGGTGAAGCTGGCTCTCCTCGCAGCCGGCTTTTGCGCCCTTTCCAGCGCCACTTATCTGCTGAACGACATGATGGACCGGCATCGAGACCGGGAGCACCCGGTGAAACGCAACCGTCCCATCGCATCGGGGCAGGTGGGCATCGTTACCGCCCTGACTCTGATGACGGCCCTGGCCGTGGGAGGGCTGGCGGTAATGGCCGCGGTGGACCTGATGTTGGGTGCCATTGGGGTGCTTTATCTGGCCATCAACGTGTCCTATTCACTCGGTCTGAAGCAAGTGGTACTGATCGATCTCATGCTGGTGGCCAGCGGATACGTCATACGGACGGCCGCCGGGGCCGTGGCCATCGACGTGGCCGCCTCGCCCTGGCTGTACGTCACCACCGGCGCCGGAGCCTTGTTTATCGTGCTGGGACGCCGTTATGCCGAAGTGCGGCTGGCCGGAGACGCCGCGGCCCAACAACGCCCGGTATTGGGCAAGTACGGCAACTTGTTCATCAACCAGTTACTTATGATATCGGCGACTTCCGCCTGGTTAAGCTATACTTTGTATACAGTGGAAGCGTCAAACCTTCCCGACAACAACACCATGTTGCTTCTTTTGCCCGTCGTTACTTTTGGACTGTTCCGATACCTGTACCTTCTAAACACCAGCCAGCAAGCTGAAGCGCCGGAGCAACTGATCGTTTGCGACCTACCTCTTATATTCTCGATCTTCTGTTGGATCGTTGGCTCCGGTTTGGTGTTGTGGATCTGGGGTTGATATTGGCCACGACCACCGGCTATACATAGATAAGTCAGGAGCGCCATTCATGCAGGCATCTGAAAGACCCGACCCAAGTCCGGCCGGCCGGCCCGAGACGCCCCCAGCCCCAAATTCCGGAGGAGCTGTTGTCGCGGTGGTGGCCACTACCCCGGAGACCGTGTTCGCCGATACAGAACGGGCCATGGTGTTGGCGGACGTTGGCCGGCACTTGAACCCCGAGTTAGAGACCTTGCTCAAGATCAACATTTCCTGGCAGCATTGGTATCCCGGTTGCTCTACTTCTCCTTGGCAGTTGGAAGGGGTTATAAGAGCCCTGAGAAACTTAGGGCATCAGAAATTGACCGGCGCCCACAACGGCACGGTGGTCGTAGATTCCTTTGAGGGAGAGGAAAAGAACAAGCACAAAGCGGTCCAGGAAAAGATGAACCTGCCGGTGGTTCACTTGGACACACCCCCTAACCGGTGGGTGGACTACAAACCCAAGGCGGAGATGCTGGTTCTGGACGATATATTCCCCGAAGGCATTCAGATACCGGAGATATTCGAGGGCCGAAACATCGTCCATCTCCCTACCATGAAAACCCATGTCTTCACCACGATGACCGGGGCGATGAAGAACGCCTTTGGCGGCTTGCTGCACCGGAAGCGCCATTGGACGCACTCGGTGATCCACGAAACCCTGGTGGACTTGCTGGCGATTCAACAAGAGATTCACCCCGGTCTCTTCGCCGTGATGGACGGCACCTTTGCCGGGGACGGACCGGGCCCCCGGGCCATGCGCTGGCACGTGAAGAACCGCATACTGGCCAGCGCCGACCAGGTGGCCATCGACGCCGTAGCGGCCAAGATGATGGGTTTCGACCCAATGAGCCTGAAGTTCATCCGCCTGGCCCACGAGCGGGGCCTGGGCTGTGGCGACGTTTCCAAGATCGATGTGGTGGGCGAAGACATCAGCCAGGTCGATTGGAAGTTCACCGGCGTTGAAAGCACCTTCGCCAGCCGGGGCCAAAAAATGATCTACTGGGGGCCGCTGAAACCCCTGGAGAACTTCCTGCTGCGCACCCCGTTGGTCAGCCTGGCCTTTTTGGCCTCCAACCTTTACCACAACGGCTACTGGCTAAAAACCAAAGGCCGCCGCCGCATCGCAGCTGCGATGGAGACCGAGTGGGGGAAACTGTTCGAGTCCTACTGATACATTAACCAATAGCTCATCTGCCCGAACCCTGCCAATGGGCTCAAATTTTGCCGATTCGGGTACGGATTGGGAACACATCTATGCCGCAAGGGATAACGCGGCTTCTGATTTCGAATTCACTAGCTGGGGGATGACGGTATAATTCGACTATGGATGTAGCAATAATCGGTTTGGCCCAGAGCGGCAAGACGACGGTGTTTAACGCGCTGACCAAGGGCCACGGGGCGCCTACCGGAGGCGGTGGGACGGGCGGCGAGATGCATGTTGGGGTGGTCAAGGTTCCCGACCCCAGGCTCGCCATCCTAGAGGAAATGTACCATCCCCAAAAGGTGGTGAACGCCGAAATCACCTATTGGGACCTACCCGGCGCCGAAGACGCCACAAAATCTCAGGGCATCGGTGGCAGGCATAAGAATATCCTGCAAGCCGCCGACGCCTTTCTGGTAGTCGTCCGAACTTTCACCGACCCTTCGGTGCACAACCCAACGGGCACCGTGGACGCCGGCAGAGATGTATCGGATATGTTGGACGAGTTGGCGTTCTCTGATCTGGAAGTCATGGACCGGGCCGTCGAGCGGCAAGATGACGCGGTAAAAAAGGCCAAGCCCGCCGAGAGACAGGCAATGGGCCGTCATTTGGACGCAGTTAAAAAAGCGAAAACGGCGCTGGAAGCCGGGGTTCCTTTGCGCCGTCAAGAACTGTCCCCGTCGGAGGCCGAGTTCTTGGCGGCCTACCAATTGCTAACCGCTAAACCGGTGATCATTGCGTTCAACACCGATGAGTCCGGGCCCGATGTGCTGGTGAGCCAGTTGGGCCTGGAAGATTCCGTAACCCAAGAATTGGGCGAGGTCAGCCTGTGCGGCAAGCTGGAAGAGGACCTGGGCCTGATGTCCGACGAAGAGGACGCCCTGTTCCGTGAGGAGTTGGGCGTTGGGGAACCAGCCACGTTCAAGGTGATTAACGTGAGCTATGGGACGCTGGGATTGATCTCTTTCCTCACTGTGGGTGAGGACGAAGTGCGGGCCTGGACCATTCCGGCGGACCTTCCCGCCCAGGAAGCCGCGGGCGCGGTGCATTCGGACTTTACCCGGGGATTCATCCGCGCCGAAGTCATACCTTACGACGACCTGGTGCGCTGCGGTGGGATCCCCCAAGGGCGGAAGGAAGGGGTGCTGCGTTCCGAAGGGAAGACCTATCCGGTTAAAGACGGGGACGTCATCAACTTTTTGATCAACGTCTGACCCCAGAAACTAGCTCTCCAGCCGACGGGCGAAGCTCAGTTCGTGGCCGTCGGGGTCGGTTATGTGGAAGTAGCGCTCGCCCCAATTAGCGTCTTGCGGGGGCGAGTCAGGAGAGAGTCCGGCGCCGGTCAAGCGATGGTAAAGAGCGTCCACGTCGTCCACATGAAGAATCAGCCGGCCCCACCATGACCAGTTCCCATCAGTTGCCAGGATGAGATTCAAGTAACCTGGCCCCACCTTGAAGCTGGTGAATGCCGCCGTTGACCCGCCGTAGAGAAGCTCTAGCCCAACTTTGACTTGGTAAAAGTCGACCGCCCGGGCCATGTCTTTCACCGCTAATGTCACCGCGCTTATGTTCTGGACCGTCACGTTGCCTTGACCTCCCGGTTTGCCTTCGCATCGAGCGGCTTAGATTGTACAATAATGCTATGCGCCCGAATGCGGATGGGCGTGGCTCTGAGAGAGGTGCCCCTTGCGGATAGCGTATATCCAGTCGATCGGTGGAGCTAGCGGCGACATGCTGTTGGGGGCCCTGCTGGATCTGGGGCTATCTTTGGAAACCCTGCAAAGCGACCTGAACAAACTGGACATATCAGGCTATGAGTTGCAGGTAACTCAGGACACCCGCTGTGAGATGCGGGGCACTAAACTCAACGTTAAGATCCAGGACCCCACGCGCTACACTCCCCGCTTCTTGTTGGACACGGTAATTAATAGCCGCCTTTCCGAGGGTGTAAAAACCCGCTCCGGAGAGGTGCTATCAGCCCTGTGGCGCGCCGAATGCCGCGTTCATGGAGAATCCGAGGAAGTACTGGAGCTAGAAGAGTTGGGCAGCGTCGACACCCTGGTTGACGTGGTGGGCGTGGTTTCCGGGTTGGAACAGTTGGGGGTGGAGCGGGTCTATGCCGCGCCCTTGGTGCTGGGCGAATCGACGCCTCCCCGCTGGGCCGGCGGGTACTCCAACCCGGCCCCGGCCACACTGGAACTGGTGGCAATGTCGGCCGCCCCAGTGGTAGCGGACCTGCCGCTTCACCAAGGAGCCGGAGAGTTGACGACGCCCACGGGGGCCTCGTTGATCACTACCTTGGCCGAGTTTCAACGGCCCGCCTTCTCGGTCACCGGTGTTGGTGTGGGGCTAGGGACCAAAGACCCGGAGGGTTTTCCCAACGCTATCAGGGTTTGGCTGGGCGAAACAGCGGAGCAGTCTCTTGCCGGACGGCAGGGGGGAATCATTCTGCTTGAGACCAACTTGGACGATGTATCTGGGGAACTTGTGGGTTACGCCCAAGAACAGTTATTTGCCCTGGGCGCCCTGGACGTATGGTATACGCCCATCCAGATGAAGAAAAACCGTCCCGGTGTGATGCTATCCGCGATGGTGCCTCAGGAGTTGGAGACCGCGGCCTTCGAGCTGATACTGCGAGAAACCACCACGCTCGGCGTTAGAACCAGGCCCGTAGAGCGATATGTGGCCGAGAGACATATCGAATCCATGGAAAGCGTTCTGGGTGTCATCGGTGTCAAGGTGAAGTACCTTGGCGGGAAGGCCGTCAGCGCCTCTCCGGAGTACGAAGATTGCCGAAAGATCGCTCTGGAGTCTGGGATATCGCTGCAAGATGTTTACCAGCAGGCGATGGCCGAAGCCCGCCGCCAATACCTAGCTTAAATATCTTCGGTCCGGAACTTGGCAGCGCATCATTTCCCTTAGCATTGAATAGGGAATTGAATCGTCACACCGGCGTAGGCCGGTGTCCAAGCGCGTCCGCGGCATCAAGTTCAATGTAAACACAATGAACCCGTCATTCTGAGGAGTGAAACGACGAAAGAATCTCCCTGTTGTGAGTAGATTCTTCGCTTCTATCAGAATCATTCATGCTGGTTGGCACCAGCACCACAGCCCACATGGGCGATTCGTGTCACTCCGATCCTTCGGCGGAAGGAGAGGAGTCTCATGCCTGGTTGTAGCGGTCAACTGAGATTCCTCGCCGCCCTTCAGCGAAAGGGCTGGTGTCGGAATGACGAAGTGTGCGGCCTAAGGTTGGCGTTGCTATTTTCGCTGAAATGACGAGTGAGTAACTGAGCGGTCACCTGGAGGGTTGGCGAAGCGACGTTGACCGGCGCCTTATGATGGCTAATCCCGTCTTCGCCGGGCTCGGCCGGGCAGGCCCGGGTATTTCCCCTCGTCCAACACCCACTCGATACGGCGTTGCAGGGACGTTACCTCGTCAGGGTACAACTGATCGACCAACTCTTGAACGCGGCCCTCGGGGGATTCCAGTTGTCTGGCCAGATTGCGCACTGCGTTCAAGTGGGATTTGGCGATGCGTTTCCCACCGAAGTCCCAAATGACCGTGCGGATCTTCGTATCTGAGTGGAAAGTCAGACCGTGGTCGATGCTCCACAGCTTGTTGGCGGCGTCCACCAGCAAGTGGTTCGGTTTCCGGTCGGTGCTATTGGCCACCAGATCGAAGCACGCAATCTTCCTCAGTTCGTTCGATTTATCTTCGGTGAGGCTGTAGTAGTTCTGCTTGGGGTCGTGATCGACGTAGTGCTGAACCGTGCCGATGCCGTAAGGACCGTCGCGTATGGTGGTGTAGGGTATGAAGTCCCACCCCAAGATTTCGCAGAGCAGGAAGGCGGCGTACTCCCGTTTGTAGAGGGTGCCGCTGGGGAAATCCCATAAGGGCGACTCACCGTCTCTGGGCTTGTAGATCGCCAGTCCTTGCCGGTCGCCCAGTTGGAGTTGGGCGAGGAAAGTGTAGTTAGAACCAGCGGGAGTGAGCTGGCAAGAAACGATTTCGCCATTATTAATGAGGTCTAAAGTAGACTGTTCTAGGTTCAACGGGACCCCTATCGCTATTGCTCCTTGGGTCAACCGGCCTCCAAAACGGTGTGGCCGTTGGCCCTGGGACAGATATGTCCATCGGGGTTGATCGGTAGTCCGCACAAGAAGCAACGGGCGCGACCGGCGGCGCATATCCGTAAGGCTTCATCGGCGACTGTTACGGCTTGAGGTACGCTGATCCAGAAACTCACTGAGGAGGTTTCCTGGGTGGCCTCTTCTTCTTCCCGCTCATAAGCCAGCATCCGAAAAGAGTTGCTGTCTTGGTCGTAGTTCAACATCACCTGGCCCACTTTGAAATCCAGGGAGATCCCCTCCCCGGACCATGCCGGTTCCTTTTCTTGAGTGGGCCGGGCTTTGTCTTCGCTGGAAAGAGACTCCACCGCTTCATGAAGATAGACGCCCAGTTGATAAAGCTGCTCTTTCTCCAGCCAGACAGTGCATCGAGCTTCACCGGACTCCAACACCAAGTTAAAGGTGCGCTGTCCCGGCTCTCCGAAGGTGTTGGGCTCGATGAGAGACAGCGGACCCAAAGTATATTTGACTTCTGGCTGCTCCATGGCGTCTATGATAGCCCCAGGTTACGAGGGCCGCAAGGGAAAACCCGGAAAACCGCCAACGATTTCACAGAAACCGTCATGCGATGATATTTAAATGGAAAGAACGACATCGATGATTGAGATTCGCCCTTGCCGTACCGCGTCCAATCCGTTCTGCAGAGCCTGCGTCAGTTTTGCTGGGTCTTCCACCCGCTCGCCGTATCCGCCAAAGGGTTCCACCAGCTTGGCGTATTCGGGTCCGGGAATATGGACGCCATGCCAGATGTCCGAGTTTGCCGCGTCGCCATTCGGGTAGTAATGCAGGTGGTTGCCGCGCATGGCTTCGTAGTTGCCGTTGTTGAAAATCACGGTCATAAAGGGCAATTTGGCTTCGCAGGCGACGCCGAAACTCTGGGTTACCGGGTTGTAGAGGAAGCCGCCGTCACCCATCAGAGCTACCACCGGTTGATTGGGTCTGGCCAGCTTCGCTCCCAACGCCAAACCCAGCCCTTGGCCCAGACCTCCGCTGGGATGGAGGTAGGCATGGGGATCTTCCCAGTTAACGTGGCGGGTGATTGCGACCCGGTGGGAGGTAGTCTCTTCCGAGTATATGACGTCTTTGGGCATAACCTCGTTCAATGCGGCGCAGAGCCACACCGGGTCTATGGGAGATTTTGTTTTTGCTGCCGCCTGCTCCGCCTGGATGCTTTCGGTTATCTTGTTGTGCTCGGCTTCCCAACGGCTCCGCCGCTCTGCGATCTTGCTGGTATTTCCCGCACCGCTGGACTGCAACGCATCTAACAGCAGCTCCAGGCCGATGGGCAAATCCCCTTCCACGTAGTGGTCCGCCATCAGATTCTGGTAGACCATGTGTCCTTTCAGCGTGGTATCGCCCATCACGACAACAGTGGCATTGCTCGGACCCTGGTAAGGTGGATACCAAGGAGACCGGCTGGCGATAACCAGAACCAAGTCTGCCTCATTCATGTAGGGCCGCGGATTGAACCCCATGTGCATCGGGTGGCTCTTGGGGAAGTTGGAGTATACTGCCGCGCTCTCTACCACCGGGATGGCCAGCATGTCGCAAAGCTTGACTAGGCTAGCGAAGCCCTCAGGCGTCCTTCCGGCCGACTCGGTTATGATCAGGGGATTTTTGCTGTTGGACAGCAACTCGGCAAGGTTGCTGATAGAATCGGGCGTCGGTTGATTCTTTGGTGCTCGCGGTACCTTGCGAATCTTGGCCGGTGGTGTCCAGTCGTGAATCATCGTCTCGATGGGCACATCCAGGTAGGTTGGACCCTGGGGCACTCTTTGAGCCATCTCGCCGGCGCGAACCAACTGCTCATAGAGCGTGTAAGGGCTGGTGGCTTGGCCGCTCCACTTGGTGAAGGTATCGACGAACTTGTTCGGGCCGCCGACCACGCTTAGATTGCGATACCATTGGGCTTGGGGGTCCATTTCTGGATTTTCCCCGTAGCTGTTCGCTTCACCGGAGCAAATCAGCATGGGTACCTCGCCCAATGTGGCACTGTGGATGCCGATGCTGCCCTGCAGCAGACCCACACCTGCATGAAGCAGCACCGCCTGCATCCTGCCGGTCACCCTGGTGTAGCCGAGGGCCATGTCCACGGCCAGGGTTTCATGCCAGCAGTTGATGTATGTTGGGCCGTCGGATTCGTTGATTCGTTGCCGGGCCAGGGCTTCCCATACTGGGGCCCACTCAGAGCCTGGCGAGGCGATGATGTAGTCTATATCCAGATTCCGGAACGCCTCCAGAATCGCTTCTCCACCGTCTTTCGCTTGCGTCAAGGGAACTTCCCTCCTCATCAATTAAATCGTTGTTAGTTTCTCAGGGAACCCGCCGGGAATGCAACCGGCAAGGCTAATATCCAAGGTGCAATCACAGAGCCGGCACTATCTCATCACACAATAGCCGTAGGCTTTCTTCCACATTGGGACCTAATTCGGAGTACATCAACTGCTTGAATCCGTACTCTTCAGCCGTATCTCGGAGCTCAATCATTCGGTCTCGGCAGTGCTCCAGCTCCCCGGCGACGAATACCGCGTCTAACATCGCATCCGTGACCAACGCAGTGAACCGCTCCTCGGTTGCTCCCTGGCGCTCGGCTTCGTCCAAGCGGGCCACGTCTTCCGGCGCCACGCCTAAGGCCAGGATGTCCTCCGGCCCGTAGCCTCGCCGGCTCAGGTTCAACAATCTGCGGCCGGCGGTGGGTCTGGCGAACGCCCGGGCGGCCTCTTTGTCCCTTGATACCGAAAGCTTTATCTCAGCTATCTTGGGATAGCTTGAACTCTTGCCTGCCTTGGTGGCCCCCTCTTCGAATCTACTTAAGACGGCCGGTAAATGTCCCGCCCCGGCAATGGCTTTGAACTCGCCGCCCACGATGAGGCCGTCCATGGATTCCCCGCCCACGGCCAGACCCAAGGGTCCGTTTCCTCCGCAATACAGGTGGATCGGCGTCTTGGGAGTAAAGTTCAGACGGAACGACGCGGTGGGATTGAAGTTGAAGTAGTCGGCCAATGCCGGATAGTCGGCGAAACACACCGCTTCCCCGGCCAGCAGGAGTTTCAGGCTCTGGGCCATCTCCCGTGCCATGGTGAGGGGCTTGGGCGTCTTGACGAAATTCGGAGTGTTCCCGTTCCCTCTGGCGATGCCTATGCTCAACTCATCCCCGTCCATTATTTCGCTGATAGCCGCGACCGAGTCGGCCACGTCCACCGGGTTGCGAAAATATTGGACGGTAACCGCTGTGCCTAGATTGATGGCGATGTTAGAGGCCATGGCGGCCAGGACCACGAAAGCGTTGCGGCTTCGCAGATTGTCGGTAACCCAGAGTTGTTTCACACCGGCGGCTTTGGCCACTTTCCCCAGATCGATAAGCTCGGGAAGCGAAACGTGGGCGTAGGTTGGCAGGTGAAATTGAATGCCCGTTTCAATGGAGGCCATCTATTTTGGTTCCTTATTTAGCGGTTCGGAGAACGAGGATGCCGTCAGGGTTTCCCAAATCAATGCGGGCGGATTCTACCACATCAGCTAGTTCCACTCTCACCCATCGCCATGCCCTCAACGGATTTCACTGGGTCTCGTACTTTTAGCATCACTACCAGCGATCCTGCCATCGCAGCGCCAAGACAGAAGAATCCCACCATCGGGAATCCTCCCAGAGCTAATATGGCTCCCCATATCCAGGCATTCTGTAGGCGTTCAGCGATAATGGGACACTTTTAAGGGGAGAAAAACATGAGAGTGGTGGTGGGTTTGGACTCCTGG
>ENA-ORDI01000658-ORDI01000658.1-marine-metagenome-genome-assembly--contig:-NODE-658-length-22204-cov-2.969856_pt1 | contig 22204 bp, 17 predicted proteins | sample MGYA00248628_ERZ508525 | MGnify/ENA primary metagenome ERZ508525 (study PRJEB26195, sample SAMN05422138) | marine metagenome | isolation source: East of Porto Seguro, South Atlantic Ocean | place... | reverse complement strand
GCGGCGCTGGAGGCCGCACGCGCGGCGAAGCAGGCCGATCGGAAAGTCACGATTGCCGAGCTCGAATGGCGGGTTGCGAGCGGGCTGTGGCAGGTCATGCTGCGCGGGGGGCGCTATGTCGGCGTGGTCCGCAAGCCCGATGAAACCGCGCTTCTGGCGCTGTTGTCGCGCACGCGCGCGGCCGCGGGACGAGCATGATGCGCGGCGAAGGTCACACTTTCCCGCAATGCGGTTCGCGGTCCATGTCCGGCGCGCGGTTTGATCTCGATCAAGGCGGGACGTCGCTTGGCTGCTATACTCGCAGGATCACGCGGGGATTCGGCCCCCTGGCCGTCCCCGCCACATGGGAGACGAGCAATGAAGACGATCCTGTTCAACGCTGCCGACGACGATGGCTTCCCGGGGCGGCTCGACGCCGCGCTCGATCTTGCGCGGCACTTCGATGCGCATCTCACGCTGTTGCACGCCATGCCCTACGAAGCCGCCGCCACGGTCGACTTCCACGGTGCCGCCTTCGCCGCGCTGGTACCGGTCTGGCGCGAGGAAGCCGCCAAGCTGCGCGAACGCACGCTGGCGGATCTCGGCAATGAAGGGGTGTCGTGGAACTGGGTGGAATCGGCGGGGCCGGTGGCGCTGGCGCTGTTGCGCGAATCCTCGCTCAACGACCTCGTCGTGGTCAGCGCGCGCGATGCCAGCGCGGCCGGAGGCACGCCCTCTTTCACTGCGGGCGAGCTGGCGCTGACCGCATCGAGCCCGGTGCTGGTGCTGCCCGAGAGCTGCTCGCGCTTCGACCCCTCCGCCCCCGCGCTGGTGGCATGGGACGGTTCGGCCGAGGCCTCGCACGCGCTGCGCGCTGCAGTGCCCTTCCTGAAGAGCGCGACAGCGGTCTACCTCGCCACGGTCAAGGAAGACGAGCGGCGCGCGAAGGCGCACGACCTGCCTCCGGTCAACGGCGCCGACTACCTCTCGCGACACGGCATCTCCTGCGAGATGGTGGAGCTCGAATGCAGCGATGGCGATGTCGCCAAGACGCTGCGCGACGCCGCCGAAGTGCGCAAGGCGGGGCTGCTGGTAATGGGCGCCTATGGCCGCACCCGGCTGACCGAGCGCATCTTCGGCGGAGCAACGCGGCGTATGCTGTGCGACGTCACGATCCCGCTGCTGATGACGCATTGATCGCCGGCGGTGCGGCCGGGTCTGCAGCGGTCGGGCAGGATCAGTCGGGGCGCTTGCCCTTGGGCTGACCCTTGAACTTCGGCTTGCCCTTGAACCGGGGCTTGCCACCCGCAGGCTTGCCAGTGCCGCCACCGCCGGGCTTGTCCTTGCGGAAAGCCGGCTTGCCACCGGGCTTGCCGCCCGGCTTCCCTGCGGGCTTGCGGCCCGGTCCGCGACCCATCGGGCGCGGTTCGACGCGCCCGCCGCCACCGTGGTTGCGGCGGTTCTCGCGCGCCTCGATGCGCGGGCCATCGGGGGCTTCCTCGATCGCGATCGCGTCCTGCTCGTCTTCGGGCGAGGCGGTGCGCGCGACGGTGTCGGCGAACTTGGCAGCGACCGGGCGCGGGACCTGAAACCAGCTCTCGTGCTGCCCGATACGGATCGCGCCGATCTCGTTGCGCGTGATGTGCCCACGGCGGCAGATCAGCGGCAGCAGCCAGCGCGGCTCGGCGTTCTGGCGGCGGCCGATCGACATGCGGAACCAGACCACGTCCTCGAAGCCCGGACGATGGCGTTCGGCCTTGGCCTGTTCGCGCGCTTCGGGCGTGTTGGCGATCAGCTCCTCGGGCGCGGGCATCTCGGCGCGCTGCGTCTGCACCAGCGTTGCGGCGATGTCCTCGGGCGTCATCCGCGCCATGAGATCGGCGGCGAGTTCGCGGTCGTATTCCTCGAACTCGCGCGGTTCGGTGAGCCGTTCGATCAGGCGCGTGCGGTCCTTCGCGCGGATCGCCTCGGGGGTGGGGGCATCGATCCACTGCGCCTCGATCTGTGCGCCGCGCAGCATGCCCTCGACACGGCGGCGGCGATTGTAGGGCACGACCAGCGCGGCGGTGCCCTTCTTGCCCGCGCGACCGGTGCGGCCCGAGCGGTGCTGCAGTGTCTCCGCATCGCGCGGGATCTCGACGTGGATGACGAGGCTCAGCGTTGGCAGGTCGATGCCGCGCGCGGCGACATCGGTGGCGACGCAGACGCGCGCCCGGCGATCGCGCAGCGCCTGCAACGCGGTGTTGCGCTCGCTCTGCGAATGCTCGCCCGACAGCGCGACGACGCCGAAGCCACGGTTCTGCAACGTGGCGTGCAACCGGCGCACGCTTTCGCGGGTGGCGCAGAAGCAGATCGCGGTCTCGGCTTCATGGAAGCGCAGCAGGTTGACCACCGCGTTCTCGATCTCCGAGGGGCTTACGGTGACCGCCTGGTAGGCGATGTCGCCATGGCCGCGGGTCTCGCCGACGAGGCTGAGGCGCAGTGCGTCGCGCTGGTAGCGTTCGGCAAGACGCGCGATCGGGCGCGGCATTGTCGCGGAGAACAACAGCGTGCGGCGCGTCTCGGGAGTCGCGTCGAGGATCTCCTCGAGGTCCTCGCGAAAGCCCATGTCGAGCATCTCGTCGGCTTCGTCGAGGACGACACCGGCGAGTTCGGACAGATCGAGCGCACCGCGCTCGAGATGGTCACGCAGTCGTCCGGGGGTCCCGACGACGATCGCCGGCCCGGCGCGCAGCGCGCGGCGTTCCTTGCTCGCATCCATCCCGCCGACGCAGGTGGCGATGCGCAGTCCCGCACCGGCATAGAGCCAGCCAAGCTCGCGGCTGACCTGCAGCGCCAGTTCGCGCGTCGGGGCGATGACCAGCACCAGCGGGCGTTCGGACAGCGGCGTGCCGCCGACCGCATCGAGCAGTTCGGGCGCCAGCGCGAGACCGAAGGCGACGGTCTTGCCGCTGCCGGTCTGGGCGGAAACGATCAGGTCGCGACCTGCCGCTTCGGGTTCGGTAACGGCCTGCTGGACCGGGGTAAGCGCGTCGTAGCCACGAGCGGCAAGGGCCTCGCCGATAACCGGCGGGAGGTGGGAAAAGGGCATGATTGTCTTTCGGTTGCGCATATGCGCGGGTGGGGGGACCCGGCTGGTCGCGGCGGGTCGCACCCGCAGTCGCGGCTGCCCCTACACGCTTTCGTCGCGTTTGGCGCGCATTTTCTTGATCTACGCAGTAAACCGCGGGATTCCGGCCTTCATGTCCCGTTTGTGACATTCCAATGTCACCGGTGACATCGATGCAATCGAACTGACACCCTGCGGCAATCACGTAGTCAAAAACAGTCCCTAGGCGCCCTCCCAACACTTCGGAGGGCACTATGAAACTCAAGAATGCTTTATTCGCCAGCGCCGCGCTGGCCGCGCTCGCGCTTCCCGCGGCGGCGCAGGCCGGCGCCGTAGAAGGCACCGTTTCCGATGCGAGCGACACGATCGCACTGCGCAGTGCGCAAGTCCGAATCGTCGAACTCGATCGCGTCGTTGCTACCGAGCGCGACGGCTCGTTCCTCCTGGCCGATGTTCCGGCCGGCGAATATACGCTCGAAATCAGCTATGTCGGCGCCGAAACCGTCACCCGCACGGTCAGCGTTCCTGCGACCGGCACGGTGCGCGCCGATATTGCGATGTCCGGTTTCGGCGACAATGAGATCCTCGTCATCGGCCAGGCGGCCAATCTGTCGAGCGCGCTGTCGCGCAAGAAGGAAGCCGACGGCGTTTCCGACGTGCTCACCCGCGACGCGATCGGCCAGTTCCCCGACCAGAACGTGGCCGAAAGCCTGCGTCGCCTGCCCGGCATCAACGTTCTGAACGACCAGGGGGAGGGACGCTTCGTATCGGTTCGCGGGCTGGCGCCCGACCTGGTGTCGTCCTCGCTCAATGGCGTGCGCCTGCCGTCGCCCGAATCCGATGTGCGGTCGGTCGCGCTCGACGTGATCTCGTCGGACATCATCGAATCGATCGAAGTGAAGAAGACGCTAACCCCCGACATGGATGCCGACACAATCGGCGCCTCGGTCGAGATCGAGACCACCAGTGCCTTCGACCGCAAGATGCGCCTACTGACGGTCAAGCTGGAGGGCAGCTACAACGACTATGCCGACGAAGTCAGCCCCAAGGGCAGCTTCGATTTCTCCACACGGCTGGGTGACAATGTCGGCGTTTCGGGCGGGCTGAGCTATTACAAGCGCACCTTCGAAACCGACAATATCGAGGCCGACGACTGGGTCGAGGCGGGCGGCACGATCTTCCCCGCCACCGTGGAATATCGCGACTACGACGTCGAGCGCGAACGCATCAGCGGCACGCTCGGCTTCGATTTCCGCGCCGGCGACAGCACCGAACTTTACGTGCGCGGTGTCTACAGCCAGTTCGACGATCAGGAATACCGCCGCAGGCTCACTTTCGACCTCGGCGATTTCGAAGACGACGGTCCGAGCACGGTTAGCGGCAACCAGATCACCTTCGACGATGGTGACCAGGAATTCACGGTCGAACGCGACGTGAAGGACCGCTTCGAAAGCCAGAAAATCCGCTCGATCGTGGCTGGCGGCGAAAGCGACTGGGGTACCTGGTTCGCCAATTACTCGCTCAGCTGGGCGAAATCGAGCGAGCGCGAGGACGGCAGTCTCGATCCGATCGCGTTCGAACGCGACTTCGACGGTGACGGGCTCAACATCGGCTTCGACTATTCGGACCCGCGTATCCCGCTGTTCTCGGTCAATTCGGGGGCAGCACTGTTCAACGATGCGGGTGAATACGAACTCAACGACATCGAACTCGTCTCGCTGTCGGACGCACAGGACGAGGAATGGGCCGCGCAGTTCGATCTCGGCCGCCGGTTCGCCGCAGACAATGGCGAATTCACCGCGCAGGTCGGGTTCAAGGGCCGCTGGCGCGACAAGAGCTTCAACAAGAACGTCGCGTTCTACGAGAACGACGCGATGACGCTCAACGACGCGATCGGTCTTGGCCAGACCTACCGCCTCGCAGACCTCGGTCCGATTGCGGGCTATACTGCGGGATCGGATTTCTTCCGCGCGAACTTCGGCGATTTCGAGCTGGTCGAGGTCGACAGCGACTTCGACAGCGCGGTGGAGGATTTCGCGGTCGATGAAGACATCATGGCGGGGTACTTCCTCGGTCGCTGGGACAGTTCGGATCTGCGCCTGGTCTATGGTCTGCGCTACGAGCACACGGACAACACGCTTACTGGCAACAATGTGTTGCTGGTCGAGGAAGACGGAACGCTACCCGACGGTTCGATCGCCGGTGACGATACGGTCATCGTGACCCCTGTCGCCATCGACAAGAGCTACGATCACTGGTTGCCGAGCTTCAACCTGCGGTACGAGGCGCAGACCGATCTCGTGCTGCGCGCTGGGTTCTATCGCTCGATCGTGCGTCCCACGCCATTCCAGCAGGCGCCGCACTTCGCGGTCGAGGAAGCCGATGACGGCGAACGCTCGGGCGAGTTCGGCAACCCCGCACTGCGTCCCACCGAAGCGTGGAACTTCGATGCGGCGGTCGAATATTACATGAGCTCGACCGGCGCCCTGCATGCTTCGGTGTTCTACAAGAGCCTCGACAATTTCATCGTCGATGTGAACACCGATGTTGCGGGAACTTTCCGCGGTATTCCCTTCGATGAAGCGACCATCGCCCAGAATGGCGACGAGGCCGACATCTTCGGTATCGAGCTTGGTTTCGCGCAGGCCTTTACCGGCATGCTCGATGGCTTCGTGGTGCAGGCGAACTACACCTTCACCGATGCGGAAGGCACGGTGACCACGCTGGCCAGCGAGGGGCCACGCGATATCGCATTGCCCGCCACCGCCAAGCACACGGCCAATTTCTCGGTCGGTTACGACAAGGGTCCGTTCGATATTCGCCTGTCGGGCACCTATCGCGACAAATATCTGGATGAGTTGTCGGATACGGCCGATCTGGATCGCTATGTCGACGATCACTTCCAGCTCGACCTGTCCGCCAAGTATCGCGTGAACGATACGGTGCAGGTGTTCTACGAATGGGTGAACATCAACAATGCGAAGTATTTCGCCTACAACCGGCTCGGCGGGTCGCGTAACCTCTACCAGTACGAGGAATACAACTGGACGATGAAGGCCGGCGTAAGGGTGAACTTCTGATGCAACGCACTGTGAAACTGCTCGCTTTTGCCAGCCTTGGCGTCCTTGCCGCCTGCACGACCGTACCCGCGCCGGGCGATCCGGCGGTGCCGGTCTTCGCGGTCGCGGAGACCGAGCCGGTGGTCACCGCCAACGAGGACGCTGCCGACGATCCGGCGATCTGGCGCAACGCCGCATCGCCCGCCGACAGCCTGATCGTCGCGACCGACAAGAAGGCCGGGCTCTATGTCTACGGGCTCGACGGAAAGGTGAAGAGCTTCAGCGCCCGTCCCGCGCTCAACAATGTCGATCTGGTCGATATGGGCGAACAGGGCGTGGTGGTCTTCGCCAGCGACCGCAGCGATCTGGCGCAGGCACGCATCGCCCTGTTCCGGCTCGACACCGCGAAAGGGACGCTTGTCGAACTGGGCAGTGTCGCTTCCGGTCCTGGCGAAGCCTACGGTATCTGCGGGACGCGACGCGGTGACAGCCTGATCGTCTATACCGCGCCAAAGAGCGGGCGGATCGGCGAATGGGAAATCGCGCTGGGCGGGACGCCGACCGCGCGCGAATTGCGCACCATGCAGGTGCCCTCGCAGCCCGAGGGCTGTGCGGTCGATCATCGCGACGGCACGCTGTATATCGGCGAAGAAGCGGCCGGCATCTGGCGGTTTCGCAAGGGCACCACTTCGGGCGAAATCGTCGCCCCGGTAGATGGTCGCAAACTGGTGGCCGATCTCGAGGGGCTGGCTCTGGTTCCAGCAGGCGAAACCGGCGGTTGGCTCTATGCATCGAGCCAGGGCGACAACACCTACATGCGGTATGCACTGCCCGAGGTGACACCCGCGGGCCGGTTCCGGATTGCGGCGGACATCTATGGCAGCACCGAGGAAACCGACGGCATTGAAGCGATGGCTGGCGACTTCGGTCCGGCTTTCCCCGGCGGCCTCTTCATCGCGCAGGACGGGATGAACGAGGGCCAGGCACAAAACTTCAAGCTCGTGCCGCTCGGGACGATCGAGAGGGCGCTCGGCGACTAGTTCCCGAACGGCGCGCCGGACCGGTTACTCGGCAGGTACGAGAACCGGTCCGGCAGCCCTTGTACCGGAATTGCGCTTACGCAGCAGCGCGACGCCGATGGTCAGCGCGAGAACGCTCCAGAACAGCGCCACGAAGGGCGCCGTATTGCCGATTGCGAGCCGCGCGATGAAGGTCGCGACCAACGCCACGGGAACGCCATAGACTATGCCCCACCAGGCGGCAGCCAGACGCGGCGCAGGGCGGCCCTGACGCGCGCGCTTGTTCAGCCAGATGAACGTCCCGGTCGCGACGACCACGGTCAGTGCAAGGCCGAACACGATATAGGCGATCTTGACCGGCAGCCCGCCGTAATTGCCGAAATGCAGATTGTAGGTGGATGCGGCTAGCTGCTGGCCGACCGTACCGTCGGCCATGCCTGCAGTTCCGTGAAACTCCCCTTGCGGTCCGAAGGCGTAATATTCGCCGAAGATGAGCCGGCGCTCGTGTTCGCCGACGATCTGGACATGCTGGCCCGCGGTGCGCGGATCATGCAGGATCACGTAATAGGGCGTCACATCGGGGTATTCGCGCGCCATATGGGCCAGCGCGGGAACTGCATTCGCCACCGGTGCGGGGGTCAGATCGGCTTCGGCTTCCGCGCCGAAGATCGGCGCGATCGCAGCTTCACTGTCACCACCGTAAGCGCTGGCCGCCATACTGCCCCCGCTGACGTAGAACAGGCCGATCATTGCGCCGGTCAACGCGATTGCGAGTGCGAAGGGCAAGCTCCAGACCGCGAGGCGGTTGTGCCAGTCGACCGTGGCGACATCGTCGCGGCGCCGTGCGCGAAGACGGAACGCATCACGGAAGATGCGCGGATGAGCGACGATGCCGGAAATCGAAAGCGCGACGATCATCGCGCCGAAGGCTCCGACCAGCGTCATGCCGTACACGGCGGGCAGGTTGAGCCGGTAATGCAGCGCGAGCAGGAATTCGGCCCAGGCGTTTTCCTCGGGCACGACGATCGCTCCATCGGCGTCGACATGGAAGGCCTGCGTGTCGGTGGTGATGGTGGTCCGCGGCAATGCCTCGGTGGGCATGTGCACGTAGAGATGGGTGGTGGTGTCGCGGTCGCTCTCGGCCGCAAGCACGTTCTCGATGCCCTGCTGTACCGCGGCGGGCGCGATGCTGGTCATCTCGGGGGCGTCGGGCTGCTCGAACCGCTGCCATTCTTCGTAGAGAACGACGGCGGTACCGGTGGCGCAGATCAGATAGAGCAGCGCGCAGCACACGAGGCCGATCGCCGAGTGCGCGTCCAGCCCCTTGCGCACGGTATCCTTGGCAAAGGCGAAACTCATGCTTGTCCTCCCACCAGCACGACCGGCAACAGCGTAGCGATTGCAACAGCACCGGTCACAAGAAACTGGGTTTTGCGGCGCTCGAACATCAACAGGGCAAACGCCAGGATCGGCCACACCAGCGGCACCAGGCCGAGCACGGCGACATTGCCGTCCGCTTCGCTCGCCCCGGTGGCGATCAGGGCAATCCGTGCGGCCAGTGCGAACAGCGTACTCACGGCCAGGGCGATCGGGCCGGCGAGCAGGAAGGTGACGATCCCGCGCGACAAGCCTGTTTTCGGATCATTGCCGCTGCCATCGACTTCGCGAGGCTGTTTGGCGGGGCGCTTCCAGCGGGGCTGCTCGAACACTGCCTTGGCCAGCAGGAGCATGGCCGCACCGGTTGCGACCAACGCCGTCACGGCCATGCCCCAAGCCCCCGCCTCGACGCCGCCGACGATTGCTGCGGCAAGCAGAGCCAGCCAAGCGCAAAGGTTGAGCGGTGTCGAACGTACGGGCCGTGCCCAGGACGCGCGCAGCAGCAGTATGCCCGCCACCGCAAGCGCTGCCGCCACCCACATCAGCCCCCCGCCGGCCATCAGAAGTTGAAGGCCAGCGAGCCGTTGATCGAACGGCGTTCACCCGGGAAACAATCGCCGCGCACGAGACAAACCGAGAAATAGTCCTCGTCGGTCACATTGCGTGCGGTGACGCGCAGCTCGAATGCGCCGAAATCGTATCCAGCGGAAAGGTCACCCACGGTACGCCCATCCACGCGATAGGTCAGCAGGCTGTTATCGAGCGCGGAAATGCCGCTGCTTTCATTTCCGCCGACATAGCGAATGCCGCCGCCGAAACTGAAGCCGTCGAGCGCGCCCGCGAATTCATACATGGCGAAAAGCGAAGCCTGCCAGTCGGAAATCGAGGTAAGCGGCAGGCCGTTGGGGTCTTCCGCATCGAGATAGCTGACATTGCCGTCGAGCCGCAGGCCGCCCAGCAGGGCATTGGCTTCGAACTCGACCCCGCGGACCTTCGACACGCCTTCCTGCTGGCTGGCGCCGCCCACCAGCGAGTTGGGGTTGGGCAGGTTGGAAATCTCGATATCGAATGCGGCCAGCGTCACCAGCGCGCGCACGCCCACCGGCTGCCATTTCACGCCGACTTCGTACTGCCGGCCTTCCTGCGGCTCGAGCTGCTGGTTGGTGATGGTGTCGACACCGATCACCGGCTGGAAGCTTTCGGCATAGCTCGCATAGGGCGAGATGCCCGCTGGGCCACGATAGAGCAGGCCGAAGCTGACGCTGGCGGCGTCGTCCTTCTGTGTCGCGCCATTCTCGACCGCGTTGGTTACATCGTCGAAACGAACGCCTGCGGTGGCGACGAAGTCGCCCACGCTCATCGTGTCCGACAGGTAATAGCCGGTCGCATCGACGTAATTGCGCGGGCCGTTGCCCTTGAACTGGCGTACCTGCTCGACGGTCGGCGCGTTCTGGTATTGCGGGTCGAAGGCGTTGAGGACGCCCGCCGCGTAGAGATAGGCGGTGTCGCTGTCGGTGAAGACGTCCTGATACTGGATTCCGGCAAGCAGTTCGTGCTCGATCGGACCGGTTGCGAAATCGGCGCGGACGCGCACGTCGAAGGCCATCTGTTCGCTGCGGTTCTCGGCAAGGTAGAAGGTCCACCCGCCATTGCCTGCAGCATCGATCCGCGGCACGCCGTTGCCGGTGAAGGCAATCCACGCCTGGCGGTAGTCGGCATCGGAACGCATGTAGCGGCCGATGCCTTCGAGCGAGACGTTCTTGGCCAGTTCCTGCTCGAAGATGAGCGAGAGCGCGAAGCTCTGCGTGTCATAGGTATTGAAGCCCGGCGCGCCGTGATAGACGTAGGGATCGATTTCCTGCCCGCTGGCCGATGGGAACAGCGTGCCGGTTACCGGAAGGAACTGGTGTGCCGTGTCCGATTCCTGGTCCGAATAATTGGCAAGGATCGTGATCTCGGTGCCCGGCGCAGGACGGGCGGTGAACGACGGCGCGATGACGAATTTGTTGTCCTTCACCTCTTCGATCTGCGAATCCGCGTCGCGGTAGAGACCGACGAAGCGGAACTGTGCCTCGTCCTCCGCACCGGGAATGGCGATATTGATGTCGGTCGCGATCTGCTTGCGGTCGAAACTGCCGTAATCGACGCGGATCTCGCCTTCGCTGGTGCCGTGGGGGCGCTTGGTCACGACGTTGAGAATGCCGCCCGGCGCGCCCGACCCGTAGAGAACCGAGGCCGGACCCTTGAGCACTTCGACCTGCTCGAGCGTGTAGAGATCCTGCCGCGTGTTGTTGTAGAAACCGAACAGATACTGGAGGTTGTCGCGGTATTCGGGCGCGTCGAGACCGCGTACCTGAACGAAATCGCCGCGCGTCGAGAAACCGAAGGGCTCTGCGGTGACGCCCGCCGTATAGGTCAGCGTGTCGTCGAGCGATTGCGCGCCCTTCATGACGAAATCTTCCTGCGTCTCGATCGAGATCGACCGGGCGACTTCGACAATGGGCGTATCGGATTTGACAGCGCCGAATTCGCTCAGCGCACCGGTGACGACGATCAGGTCCTCATCGGTCTGCTGCTGCACTTCGTCGGCGGTCTGCGTGTCCTGGGCCAGCGCAGGCGCCGAAACAGCGAGTGCGAGCGTGGCGGTGGTGGTGGCCAGAATAGCCCTCATTGACGAATCCCTCATGTCGATCATTTGATGTTGCGGGCGCTAGTAATGAGAGTCACTCGCATTATCAAGCCGAGTGAGGGGCTGGGCGGTTCTTTTTCAGATCGGCAGCCGTCACTGTGGCAGATCTGCCTTCCGCGGATTGTTCAGTGAGTTGGGGAAAGGGCCTGCGCCCACAAGGATTATGCCCCCTTGCGTCGACGCATCATGCCTTCCTGCGCCACGCTGGCCACAAGCTCGCCCTGCCGGTTGAAGATGCGGCCGCGGTTGAAGCCGCGTCCACCACCACTCCACGGCGCATCGGTGGCGTAGAGGAGCCATTCGTCGGCGCGCGCCGGTCGATGGAACCAGATGGCATGATCGAGGCTGGCGCCGACCAGTTCGCCGCGCATCCAGCTCAGCCCGTGCGGCAGCGCACTGGTGCCCAGCAGCGTGTAATCGCTGGCATAGGCGATCACGGCGCGGTGCAGCGCTGGGTTTTCTTCGATCGAAGGGAGCGGCGCGACGGTGCGGAACCAGCTATGCGCGCGCGGCTCGCGCGGTTCGCTGTTCATCCAGTGCAATCGGTCTACCGTCCGCATGTCGATCGGGCGCGGACGCAGGACCAGATTGCGCTGCGCCTCGCTCATCTTGTCGCCCGCGCTTTCCACCAACTTGTGGCGCATTTCCATGTCGCTCCTGAGGTCCTCGGGAGGCGTGACATCGGGCATCGTCACATCGTCATGTGCCAGCCCGTCTTCGGGGCGCTGGAAGCTGGCGGTCAGATTGAGGATCGGGCGCGGCTTGCCATCCTCGTCTGTCTGGCTGGCGACCACGCGCCGATTGGCAAAGCTGCGGCCATCGAAATCGCGCGCGGTGGCATAGTCGATATCCACCCCTTCCTTGCCGCCGCGCAGGAAGTAGGCGTGCAGCGAATGCGCTTCGAGACCGTCGGGGGCGGTTGCCTGAGCGGCCTGAAGCGCCTGCGCGATGACCTGTCCGCCGAACACACGACCTATGCCATCGGGTTGCATGCGACCGGTGAAGGCATCGTCGCTCTCGCGCGATACGGTGAGCAGGCGGATAAAGCCCGCCACAAGTTCCTCGGCTGTCTGTTCTCTTCCCATGATTGCGGCATGGCGGAAGCCTTACGTTAACGTCAAGGGCAAGTACGCAGGCACCGGCGAGGAATTCTCTTTCGCTGTAAAGCTTTGCGCGAGAGTGCGCGCGGCGGTTCCCTTCAGCCGCGCATCCACAAGGGGCTCAGGAGTGCAGCCAATATGGCCGGACGCACCAGCAGTACATCGATCATTTCCGCATCGGGCCGGGCGCCCATGCCTTCCTTGTAGCCCGCATCGCCCAGGCCCCAGTCGATCCGTTCGATGCCGCGTTCATAGGCGGCTTCGAAATCGGCATAGAGCAGGACGCGGCCCGGGCTGAACTTTGCAAAGGCCTGATCGTAGCCATTCGCGATGCAATAGCGCATCGGCCCGCAATCGAGCCCGAAGGTGAAGGCGATCGGTCGGTCCGCAACTGTCATGATCATGCCGTGGATCATGCAGGCGAGATCCGGATCGGCACAGATGCCTTCCCAGAAGCGCCGCATCGCCGGATCGGCGAATTTGGTGTCGCCCCCCTGTTCGAGCTGGCCGACCCAGGACCGGCGTTCGATCTCGGCGATCGCGTCGCGGTCTTCTGTTCGCCAGTCACTGCCGGTAAAGCTGCGTATCGCGACAGGGCCGTCCTTTTCGATCTGCCTGACCCGCCAGCGGTTCTTTTGCGCGCCCCGCGAAGACGGCCACGTCCCTCCATGCTTGAGCGTCTTTAGGTCGATCTCGAAAATCTGCCCAACCGGGCGTTCGAGCGTGCGCCAGCCTGCCGCGCGTGCACCATCCAGCAATTTTCGCGTCTCCGGATCGTCGGCACGCAGCGGACCGATGCGCCAGATGCGGCCGATCTCGCTACGTAGAGCACGAAGGGCTCGCGCGAGGCTTTCCCTGTTGGCCCGCGGCGCCAATGGTATACCGCGAAAGGGCCAGTAAGAACCTGCGACCTGTTTGACAGATAGCGGACCAATCCGGCGATGGTCGAACGCGAGGCCGGCCAATGGCGCGTCCTGCGTATCGCGCGCAATTAAGACCCTGTCGGCGGGGGTATCCCCGGCCGCAAACCACGCGCTGCGTAGAAAGCCGCGCTCGGCAGGTCCTTCCTGCGCGAGCGTATCCAGCGCGAACATTTCCGGACAGGCGGGGGCAGCCTCGGTCATCGCGTCAGCCGAAAACTCCGGTCGCCTTGCGCCATGCGCGGAAAGCGAGGGATTTGACCTGATTGTTTGCCGGCCAGCGGCCCGGAGCGCGCGGTGCCACGCCCAATTTGCGGACCAGGCCATTGAAGCAGCGCGAACCCGCTTCGGCATAGCTCCATTCGCTGCGCCAGGTGATCGAAAGCGAAAGCGAAGGGGCAGGGCCGTTCCGCACGAAATGGGGCGCCATCACCGGAACGTAGACGGCTTCGCCGGGCTCGATCGCGAAGGGCGTGCCGCCTGCGAGCAAGGCATCGTCCCACGGCAGTTCGCGGGGGCCGCCCAAGTGGTAGCTCTCGTGCACTTCATCGGGGGCATAGCGTGGATCGCCCGCGGGGAACTGCGTCATCACCTTGCTACCTCGCAACTGCAGCAGGATGTTGTGCTCGGGGTCGAAATGGTACGGCGTGACCGCATTGGGGCTGGAGATGAACACGAAGCCCTGCGGTGTCAGCAGCTCGCCGGTCGTCGCTTCGATCCGAGGGCGCAATTCTTCCAGCAGCGCCATAAGCAGCGCCTGATATTCTGGCACCTGTTCGATGTTCTTGAGCACGGCCCAGCTCTGGCTCGTGGCGATCTGGCGGATGGTTTCGCCAATGCTCAGGCCATTGCTGCCGGGTTTCCCATCGATCCCGATCGGCAGGTCGCCACGATTGTACTCGATCGACTTCGCGGGAAGCGCTTCGCCCAGCAAAGCCAGCGCATCGAGCGAGAAGCGTTCGTCCGCCTCCAGCGCGTGACGCAGTACATGCGGCGTCTCGGGATAGCCCTTGGCGAAGGCGACAAGCGATTCGGACGGGAAGACCCGTTGCGTTGCGGCAGCGATGGCAGGATTGTGCTTGGTCATTGGCGTCTTTGCGTCCTGTAAATCTCGAGCGCGATCAAACCGGCCCCCACAGCGCGGCGCAGCGCGCCGCCTATTGCCACCGAAAGCAGGGCGATCTCGCGACGATCGGGCCAGATCTGGCCGATCATGGGATGATCGGGCGCGGCACAACTGTCCGACATCACGATATCGTCATGTTCGAGGATGGCGAGGTTTTCCACCTGCAGCAGCATGCCCGGCGACAGTTTGGCCAGATCGGCTGCATAGGCGGTCTTGAACCCGAAGCCCTGTGATCCGGAGAGAAAGCTGCTGAGCATGGCGACCGGGCGGCCGTCGAGGTGGAAGGCAAGCCGTTCGAGCTTTCCGGCCCGTGCCGCACCCTCGAGGCTTTCACGAAACAGCGCCTCGGTTGCAGGCGCGCTGGCGAGCGCGGAACCCTGCTCGCCTTTCCAGCTCGACGCTTCGAGCGTGAGGAATTCGTCGATCCAGGGCGTGAGGTCGGTCGCGTCCCATTGCCGGGAGAAGACCAGTGTGCCCGCTTCTTCCAGCCGCCGCCGTTTGCGCTGCAATTCCTTGCGCCGTTTCCGCTCCAAGGCCTGACGCAGATGCTCTTGCGGCGTCGGTCCGCGATGAAGCGCGGCGCGCTCGATTGTCTGCACCATCCGTGCGCTGCGCCCATCTCGGCCCGCGGCCGTGGAGATCGCGTCGAAGGCTAGCCCGTCGCGGGGCAGGCCAGACAGGCTGAGAAACAGTGCCTGCTGCGGATTGCTGTCGCACCAGCCAAGCAATTCCTGAGCAAAAGCATCGGCATGCTCGGCCACCACCAGCGGCTCGCCGCAAAATATGTTGGGATGCTGCCAATTCGTCAGATGCGGGAGGGGGAGGCCGTAATAGCGCGGTTTGCGTGCCAGTGGCATCAGGGCGACGAGATTTCCGCCCACGACCAGCGTGGCAAGACGTACCTCACCCCCGGGATCGAAGTGCCGGAACGAAGGCGTGAGATACCATCGTTCATAGAATGGGTTGGGGACTGCGCAGGATGCCGCGAGCCGGTCCCAATGCGCGTCGAGCACCGGGCCAAGCGCGTCAGGCCAGGGCCGAACGCTGAAGCCGTCCGCCAGCGGCGCTTCGGCAGGCGCTGCGCGCTGGGCGGATCCGCCAGGGGCGACAAGCTGTTCAAGATGCGACACGCAATCCCTCCATGCCGCAAAGACATAGCGCCAAGGCGCTTAAAGACGGTTAACCCGCCGCAAGGAAAGGGCGGCGGAACCGTTCTGGTCCCGCCGCCCCCTTCGTGTCGAGAATGATCAGCCCGCCGCGAGCGCTGCCAGCAGCAGCAAGGCGACGATATTGGTGATCTTGATCATCGGATTCACCGCAGGACCGGCCGTATCCTTGTACGGATCGCCCACCGTGTCGCCGGTGACCGCGGCCTTGTGGGCTTCGCTGCCCTTGCCGCCGTGGTTGCCGTCTTCGATGTACTTCTTCGCATTGTCCCACGCGCCGCCACCGGCGGTCATGGACAGCGCGACGAACAGCCCGCCGACGATCACGCCCAGCAGCAGCGCGCCGAGCGCGGCGAAGCCGTTTGCTTGCCCTGCGATCAGCGTGATGACGAAGTAGACCACCACCGGTGCCAGCACCGGCAGCAGCGACGGAACGATCATTTCCTTGATCGCTGCACGGGTCACAAGGTCCACCGTGCGCGCGTAGTCGGGCTTCTCGGAGTAATCCATAATGCCCGGCTTTTCGGCGAACTGCTCGCGCACGTCCTTCACCACGTCGCCCGCTGCGCGGCCCACTGCGGTCATGCCCATCGCACCGAACAGGTAGGGCAGCAACGCGCCCAGCAGCAGGCCGACGATCACGAACGGGTTCTTGAGGCTGAAGTCCACCGTCACGCCGGGGAAGAACTCGGTGAGGTCGGTGGTGTAGGCAGCGAACAGCACCAGCGCGGCGAGGCCTGCCGATCCGATCGCATAGCCCTTGGTCACGGCCTTGGTGGTGTTGCCTACCGCGTCCAGCGCGTCGGTCTTCTCGCGAACGGAGTCGTCCAGCCCGGCCATTTCCGCGATGCCGCCGGCATTGTCCGTCACCGGGCCATAGGCGTCGAGCGCCACGACCATGCCCGCCAGCGCCAGCATCGCAGTCGCCGCGTAGGCGATCCCGATCAGGCCTGCGAGCATGTAGGCAACGATGATGCCCGCGACGATCACCAGCGTGGGCAGCGCGGTCGCTTCGAGCGAGATGGCGAGGCCCTGGATCACGTTGGTCCCGTGGCCCGTTTCAGACGCTTTGGCGATCGAGCGAACCGGGCGGTATTCGGTGCCGGTGTAATACTCCGTGATCCAGATGATCAGGCCGGTGATGACCAGGCCCAGCATCGTGCACCAGAACAGATCCATGCCGGTAAACCCGCCGACGACTTCGGCAGTACCCTCGGTCACCAGAGTGTCACCCAGCGCGACCGTGGCGGTTTCGCTGACGACGCTGGCGCCGATCAGGGCATTCATGTCGCCCAGGGCCCAGGTCATCACGCCGAAGATCGCAGGGATCGAGAGCACGGCGGTGACGATGAAGCCCTTGTACATCGCGCCCATGATGTTCTGTTTGCGGCCCAGCTTCACGAAGTAGGTGCCGATGATCGAGGTGACGATGCACGCCCCGCCGATCAGCAGCGGCAGCGCCATCATCGGTAGCAGCAGGTCGCCGAGGCTGGTCAAGAGCAGCGCGGTCAGCACCATGGTCGCACCTACGGTGACGACGTAGGTCTCGAACAGGTCGGCCGCCATCCCGGCGCAGTCGCCGACATTGTCGCCCACGTTGTCCGCGATCACAGCCGGGTTGCGGGGGTCATCCTCGGGAATGCCCGCTTCGACCTTGCCGACGAGGTCAGCGCCGACATCCGCCGCCTTGGTGAAGATACCGCCACCCAGACGCGCGAAGATCGAGATCAGCGAGGCCCCGAAGGCGAGGCCGACCAGCCCGTCGACCACTTCGCGGCTGTTCGCTTCGAAGCCTAGCGCTCCGGCGAGAAAGTAGAAGAAGCCCGCAATCGCGAGCAGCGCGAGGCCGGCCACCAGCATCCCGGTGATCGCACCCGCGCGGAAGGCGAGGGTGAGGCCCTGCTGTAGCCCGCTCTGCGCGGCTGCGGCGGTGCGCACATTGGCCTTCACCGAGATGTTCATCCCGATATAGCCTGCCGCGCCCGACAGCACCGCGCCGATGACGAAGCCGGTCGCCGCGATCCAGTTGAGGAGGAGCAGAACCAGCACGCCGACCACCACGCCGACGATAGCGATGGTGGTGTATTGCCGGTTCAGATAGGCGCGCGCGCCTTCCTGAATCGCACCTGCGATTTCCTGCATCTTCTCATTGCCGGTTCCGGCCCCGAGAACCTGCCTGCTTGTGATGATTCCGTACACGACGGCCAGCAGGCCGAGCACGATAGCGACGAGAACGAGTTCCACGTCTTATTTCTCCCCCAAGTTTTTTCCGAATAGCATCCGGTTGCTCACCCTTATCGATGGGTAATTTAACAAGACTATGGCTATAGGCGCGTTTCGCGAGGCGCAAGCCCTCGCGTCGTTTCTGCACATTTCCTGCGCTTTCTGCGCAATTTAGTGTCGGTAGCCGAGGCCTTCTGGATCGCCCAGAGCTTCCTCATCGAGTGTGAGCGGAGTGTCGCCCGCCTCGTGAACAAGGCCAAACAGGCTCGCATCCACGGGCAGAGCGGCATCGGTGGGGGCAGTGAAAAGCAGGGCGTAGTCATCGCCCCAGCGCAATGCGTCGTCGCGGCGGCTCTCCGGTGCGGCGATCGGCACTGCAGCGCTGTCGATGGAGAGCGTGACCTTGCTCGCCTGTGCCATCCGCCACGCATCGAGCAGCAGACCGTCCGAGACGTCCATCATAGCGGTCACATGGGGGGAGAGGGCGTGCCCCTCGGTCAATAGCGGCGTGGGTCGGGTGAACGGCGTCCGGTCCGCCCGACCGGTGCCGGTTAGCGCCTCGAACCCCATCATTGCTCCGCCAACGCTACCGCAAAGGTATAAGCCGTCCCCCGGCCTTGCACCGGCGCGTGAGGGCACCGGTGTGTGCGTTGCGCGGCCAATCGCGGTAAGGCTGAACGTACGGCCGTCGCCTCCGGACACGGTGTCGCCGCCGAGCAATGGGACGTCGAAGGCGTCAAGCGCGGCTCTCAAACCGTCCAGAAAGGCGGAATCTTCCGACCCGAGCGCATAGCCGAGCATGACGCCAATCGGTTCGGCACCCTTTGCCGCGAGGTCCGACAGGTTTACCGCGACCAGCTTCCACGCGACATCCGCGAGGGATTGTTGCGGCGGCCAGTGAACGCCCTCGACCATCACGTCCTTGGTCAGGACCAGGCTTTCACCACCGATCTCGAGCACTGCGGCATCGTCCGCCAGCCCGCGCGCGGCGGGATGGGCCGTCAACTCGCGGAGACCGTCAATGAAAGCGATTTCGCCCGAACTCATCCTCCGTCGATAGGCGAAGGTGAGGCTTCAAGCCAAGGACCGATCAGAGCTTGCGCAATTCATCCGCTGCGGAGCCGGCGATTTTCCGCTCGTCCGACGCACGAGCCCGCTGGAGCCAGTATCTCGCGGCTTCGGGCTGCTTCTCGATATTCAGACCCCGCGCAAGTGCGGTGCCCAAGATGAGCATGGCACGCTCGTCTCCCGCGATGGCCGCTTCCTGGAACCAGCCAAGCGCAGTCGCGGGATCTGCCGTGACGCCGCGACCATTGGCGTACATCCAGCCGATCTCGCGCATCGCGCGCCCGTCACCCTGCTGGGCGAGCGTGATCAGACCCTCGTAAGCGGCCGAGTAGTCACGCTTGGCCAGCAGCCTGAGAGCGTCCGACAAGGCGCTGTCCTGGGTCCCTCTGGTCTGAGTCGAGTCGCCGGGCCGGATCGGTTGCACCAGATTGCGCTGCGGAGCTTCGGTCGCGTTTGCCGAATAGGTTACGCTCTGCTGGCCCTGGGCCGAGGCAGATGTGGCGAGCAGTGATGCAGTCAGCGCCGACGCGACAGAAAATTTCAACATGACGAACCTCCAGTGCGATGGAATTTCAAGAGGATCGCCCGAAATCAGCAAACAGTCAAGTTGAGGGCCTTACCGCCCTCGCCACCGCATCGAGCACGCCGTTGGCGAACTTCGCTTCGCGGTCGTCGAAGAAGGCCTTGGCCACGTCGACATATTCGCTGATCACCGCGCCGGTCGGAATGTCCGCGCGGGCGATCAATTCGTAGGTGCCGCAGCGCAGCACCTGCAGCATGGTCTTGTCGAGCCGCTTGAGGCTCCACCCTTGCGCCAGCTTCTCGCTCAGCTGCAGATCGATTTCCTCGCGCCGGGCGTCCACACCGCGCACGATATCGTCGAAGAAGGGCACTTCGGCGTCGGCGTAGGTATCGCCTTCGATCTCGCGGCCCAGCCGGTGCTGGTGAAATTCGTCGAGCAGCTTGGGCAGCTTCGTGCCCTCCATGTCCTGCTGGTAGAGCGCCTGGACGGCAGCGAGGCGCGCGGCGGAGCGCGCGGTCGAACGGGTGTTGTTTCCGGACATTATTTCAATCGCAATCTGATGGACTGGGCATGGGCCGGCAGGCCTTCGGCCTCGGCAAGGGCGATGGCGGCGGGGCCGACTGCGCCAAGCGCATCGGCATTCGCCTCGATAAAGCTGGTGCGCTTCATGAAGTCGAGCACCGAGAGCCCGCTGGCGAAGCGCGCGCGGCGACCGGTCGGCAGGACGTGGTTGGGCCCGGCGACATAATCGCCGACCGCCTCGGGCACCATCCGCCCCAGGAACACGCTGCCCGCGTGGCGCAGCTTTGCAAACAGCGCTTCGGGATCGTCGACCGCCAGCTCGACATGCTCGGCGGCGATCCGATTGGCGAGCGGCATGGCATCGTCGAGCGTGGGCACGACGATGATCGCGCCGTGCGCATCCCACGCAGCGCGCGCGGTCTTGCCGGTGGCGAGCATGGCGGCCTGCACATCGACCTGGTCTTCCACCTGCGCGGCGAAATCGGCGCTGTCGGTAATGAGGATGCTCTGCGAGCTGGGATCATGCTCGGCCTGGCTCAGCAGGTCCGCGGCGATCCACGCGGGATCGTTCTGATCGTCCGCAATCACCAGAATCTCGCTCGGCCCGGCGATCATGTCGATGCCGACCGTGCCGAAGACCTGCCGCTTGGCTTCCGCGACCCAGGCATTGCCGGGCCCGGTGACCACGTCGACCGGCGCAATCCGATCGGTGCCATAGGCGAGCGCGGCGATCGCCTGAGCCCCGCCGACGCGCCAGATCTCGTCCAGCCCGGCGATATGCGCGGCGGCGAGTACCAGCGGATTGGCTTCGCCCTTGGGCGTGGGCGTGACCGCCACCAGCCGCTCGACCCCCGCAACCCGCGCAGGGATCGCATTCATCAGAAGCGAGGAAGGATAGGCCGCGCGTCCACCGGGGACGTAGATTCCCGCGGCATCGACCGGGGTCCAGCGATGGCCCAGCCGCATGCCGACATCGTCGGTATAATCGCGCGGATTGGGCTTTTGCGCCTCGTGATAAGCACGGATCCGATCGGCTGCGAGGGTGAGGGCATCGCGAAGCCCGGCGTCCAGATCTTGGTAGGCCTGCTCGCACTTCCACGAGGGGATGCGCCAGTCCTCTTCGGACGAGAGCGTATGCCCGTCGAGCCGGATGGTCAGATCGGACAGCGCGCGGTCGCCATGTGCGCGCACCTTGGCGATGATCTCCGCGACATCGCGGCTGACATCATCGGCGCTCTCGCGACGGGCATTGACCACCCGGTCGAACCGGTCTGCAAAGTCTGGCGCGCTGGCGTTGAGGATTTCCATCAGGCTGCTGCCTTCTCATTGGCGCGCGCTTCCGCCTCGCGGCGGAAGGTCTCGACCAGCTCGGCAACGCGGGCATCGGTCTTGAGCGCGGCGCGGTTGACGATCAGCCGTGCGGTAATGTCGAGAATGCGCTGTGTTTCGACCAGCCCGTTCTGCTTGAGCGTGCGCCCGGTGGAGACGAGATCGACGATTCGTCCCGCAAGGCCCAGCGACGGGGCAAGCTCCATCGCGCCGTTCAGCTTGACGCATTCGGCCTGCACGCCCGCGCGTTCGTAGAACCGCCGGGTGATGTTGGGATATTTGGTCGCGACGCGCACATGGCTCGCGCCACCGGTATCCTCGCCATCGACAGCTTGCGCTACCGCGAGGTGGCAATGGCCGATGTCGAGATCGACCGGCGCTGGCCCGACGCGGCACTGGAAGGTCTTGCGCCCGACTCCCGCACGGCGGTGGTCACCCTGACCCATGACCCCAAGCTCGACGACCCGGCGCTGTTCACGTACCCGTTCGCCTACATGTCCGAGCCGGGCTACTGGAGGCCCTCTGAAGCGGAGACGGTCGGGTTGCGCAACTACCTGCTCAAGGGCGGGTTTCTGATCTTCGACGACTTCCGTGACGACCACTGGTTCAATCTGGAAGCGCAGATGCGGAAGGTGTTCCCCGACCTCCGCTGGGTCGAGCTCGACGCCACGCACCCGGTCTATCACTCGTTCTTCGGCATCGACTCGTTGGAGTTTGATGAACCCATGTACGCCCCCTCCATCCCGATCTTCTACGGGTTGTTCGAGGACAACGACCCGGCCGGTCGGCTGCTGTCGGTGGCGAACTACAACAACGACATCGGTAACTTGCCCTACTACAACGGCGCGATGTCCTTCTGGGTCAAGATGGAATTCAATGGTGACGACCCGACCTTCTCCGGATTGATCGGCGCGACCCAGGTTCAGACCGAAGTGGGGCAGCAGCCGACCGATTCCGAGGGTTCCCAGTTCTGGATCTGGAAGAACACGGAGGGG